>Ga0208613_1000100_pt1 | contig 35204 bp, 52 predicted proteins | sample CryBogmetaGMA6M_FD_184543 | JGI IMG/M metagenome (GOLD analysis project Ga0208613, IMG submission 184543) | Freshwater microbial communities from Crystal Bog, Wisconsin, USA - MA6M (SPAdes) | ecosystem: Environmental > Aquatic > Freshwater > Lake | place: Crystal Bog, Wisconsin, USA | collected... | reverse complement strand
TTAGGCCCGACAATCACGGACGTAACGTGCCCGCCCGTGGGGCTTGTTATATCCACTCGTCCAGCAGACGGTTTGGTGACTATGGGGGGTGAATAGTTATACATCAGCATATCCCTGCCCATACAACTTGAAACGAGTGCCCGCGTCCTTGTATGCAATAAACGAGAGTTTTAGCCCCAGCACCCAAGTCGCCCAGTTAAGGGTCGCACTTGATTTCGTGTCCGTTGTGGTCGTGGCCGCTGATCCAGAATTGTCACTGTACTCTTGAATAGCCGCGCTGTTAGCCTTCAAAGATGATGAACCAGCAAGGGCGCGCGTACTATCCTGTTGTGTACGGTTGCACGTCATTGTGATGGAGCCACTAGCGTTCGCACTTTGAGCCACGCCCGTCCCGCATATAAGCATACGCCCAGTCGTGCCCGCGCCCGCTGTAACCGTTGAGGTAAGGGGTGACGCGCCTGACCCGTTGTTTGTCGTTATATTTTCATAAACGATTGAACATCCAGTGTAGCTCACAGCGTTCCAAGCGACACGGGTGCCCGCGGCAAACCCGACAGACACGGTTTCATTCCCAGACGCTACGCGGAAAATGACCCACGCCTCTGTTGAGTTGTTCGTGCTATAACTGACCTTGCTGCCTGTGACATAGGTTGCGGCTGTACCCCCCACGGTCACAGCGTTGGGGGAGGTTGTGCCTATGTACGTGATATTGATAATCACGGCCACAAGAGCAGCATGGTTCAAGCTGCCAGTCGTGGGCGTGGTTGTGCCCGTGGTTCCTACTGCCGCGTCATAGGCGATAGCCATACGTTACCCCTGTGAAACTAGCCAGATGCTTTGTCAAACCCCTGTATGCCCTGCACGGCCAAGTTCAGGCGGCCGATGTTCTGGTACTTGAAATTGAACACGTTGTCCTTGAAACTTTCCAGCGTGCCCGTGGCCGTGTTCCAAGCGTGGCACTCACAGGAACCGTCCTGCGAGATAATGCTGCCTATTATCTGCGCGTTGCAACTGCGGCCACTCTTGCCCCCACCCATGCCTATCATCTGGAACCCCACCTTCAACTGAAAGAACGGCGGTTTGTCCAGTTCGCCCGCCATACCATTCGGGCACAGTAGCCGCAGTCCAGCCAGTAATTTCTTGTCGAGTTCTTCCCAGCGTGAAGTTTTCACGTGGGCAAGCGGCACCAAAATAGGCGCGTGTTCAAACGTGTCCCACTCTGCGACTATCTTGCCGCCGTAGTAACGGGCCTCCCACCAGGCCCGCCCGCTGCGTTTAATCATCATGACTTCGAATTTATTTGGCATAAACCTCCAAAAGAAAAAGCCGCCCTAACCGGGCGGCTTTGCTAAGTCCAACTATGCTGAATTACGTCCAGGTGTATTTCAGAGTCATAACAACCGTGTAGGTGCTGGGGGTCATGTTCGGACCGGTGAACAGGGCGAAGTGACACGTGATTGACCCTGCGGTTGTCGCTGCGGGGATCGCGGCGAAGGTGATGTAGTTTGTATCGCCTTGAAGTGCTTGGAAGTTCGTCATCCAGTTCGCGCCCGCCGTGGGGTTCAAGCTGCCAGCCGCGCCGGATGTGACCGTGGGGGCGTTCGTGGGGGCGGCAACGGGGTCAGCCGTGGCCGTCACTTGCCCGTAGAGGTTCCCTTTCATGTATGAGTAGCTGGACGTATCCGTGGCATGGCCGCCCAGCAAGGACCCGTCACCACCCGTTATGGCTCCATGAGCCGTGGTCGGGTATGCCGTGAAAATGGGGGCAGAGGCGAACGTGCCCGTGTTGTCCCAGTTCCAGCGGGCCCACTTGTAATTCGCTTTGTCATACGTGGGGCACGCGCCTCCGTTGCCGTATAGCCCTTCGCCCGTGGCGTCTGCGGTGAAAGCGTAGGTGTAATTCACCTGAGAGGTAGCGACGGGGCGTATCATGGCGGGCCAAGACGCAGAGGCTATGTTCCGCTGTGCAGCGGAATCAGACCAGCGTATTTCGGTGTTCGCGCCGCCGATAGCCGACCAAGACGGTGAGGCTGTGCTGACAATGTTTGCTTCCAGTTTGATGAGTGTAAAGTCGGCCATATAAAACCTCCAATAATTTATTTAGCTCTTATAGAGTGAATAAACACAAAAATCAGATACGACAGACCCGTGACGATACAGATGAATTCAATGACTGCGGCATACCGGCGGGGCTCGCCGTACTGGCAGACCTGATATCCCAGCGCGAGAGGAAGCCAGCATATCGCCGCCCAGAACGTTGTCAGTATGCCGATGAACAGGGCTGAGCAGACGTATGCTTTGTTGGGGTGCATTAGAATAGCGTCCACTCTACCCAGGAAACGAGCGTTGCCGAACCGCTGCTCGAATCATTTGAAACCTTGTAATAGTAGTTATTGGGAACGATGAAAGTCACCGTTCCTCTGACAGTGGTGGAATTCACAGCACCGGGCAAATAAACGCCAAACTGCCCGACCTGAACCGTGGGGGGAGAACCCGAACCGGTATAGGCCGTGGCTATCCCAGTATGTAATTGTGAATCGGCGTTACAAACAACACCGACTGCAACCACCATTATCTTACCCGACGTGTTTTGATAGATATGGTTGTTCGAGGTGTCTAACGCCCGAGAACCTGTAACGTCGGATTGGGAGATGGTTGTTGTCGCGGGGATCTGCTCATAGCGCACCGAGTCGCCGTTGGTGGTACCCGCTGCGAGGCCAGTGAGCTTATGTGTGCCCATCGGGATATTAGCGGCAGCGGCGACCGAACCGTCAGATTGAATCGCGTTGGCTTTGAGGTATGCCATATCACCCGCCGTGCCGTTCATTGTATTCCATTCGGCGGCGGTTACCTTGTGGGAGGTTGCAAAGTCGGCGGGTGTTGTCCAAGTTGCAGTCATAATTTCTCCTAATACGAAAGGATGGTTGTGTCTCCAAGTTCCGAGAACCCCGTATCACCTAGAGACCAGTAAGCCTGGCTAGCTGCGGGGGAGAGGTCGTAAGTTGTTACCCACGGCTGTCCGGGTTTGTAGGTGTGGGTTATCCCTTCGATGTAGTAATCTTCGTTGATTGATGCCTGGGTTAAGACGACTGTAATCCGCGAGGAGATATCCAGACCCAGAACAATCGGCCAGAGGTTTGTCGGGTCGCTTGAGGGTTTGATTACAAGTTGCTTTACCCGTTGTGCAGGTTGAGCGTACTTGCCGACAAGGTATTGGGCTTCGCTTAAAGACTCGCCGTCGCTGGTGGTTAAAAGCCCCGTAATCGCTAAAGACCTCAACCCGTAAGCCGTGATGCTGGTTGAGTCCTGGGCGATCTGCTCCGTACCGCCTGAACGGGTGATATGTACGTCGTTATAGATATACTGGTCGTCGTTAGTTGGGACTATCCCGGCATAGTGCCCGTTGGTTGTGTCTGTAAAGGTATATTGAGAAGTGTTATAAGGCGAACCTAGCCGAGTATGCCTATCGTGGAACACTACCTTGCCGTCTACACCGCAGAATATAATCCCCTGCTCGGTGTCCTGAACAGCCAGTAAATGAGACTGAGCATTTAGGTGATTGGTAGATAGGCTCCCCGTAGCCTGTAATGTTGAAACCCCGGCAGCGAGTGTTCGCGCTCCGGCAGGCCAACTTAAATCGTCAAGAACATGGCCTACCCGTGTACCGCTTAATTCCGAGGCATAACCGGCATTGTTTATTATGTCTCTTGAAAGGCTTTTAACAAGGTCAACACAGGAAAGTGTTACTTGAGGGATTTTAATCGGAGGTGCTACAAATCCTGGTGTCCAAGCCTCGGAGAATCCTGTAAAGATATCGTAATTTAAAAGTAAAGAAACATCATCGAAATACGCGGTTCCGTTGCTGGTGTTGATATACAATTCAGGTGTCAACTGGTTGGCTGACAAACTTATGACTTTGATTATAGATAGGTAGTGCCATGCTGAGTCACCTGGATGGTAGGAGGAATATGATACACCCACGCCATCATATACCTGTATAAATGCGATATTAGGGGTGGCACACCAAACCCATGCACCAAAAGTTACTGTTTTCCCTAGATAAGGCGCATAAGTAACTGGCTGGTATGCGACACAATCTGCTCCGTTTCGCACCAATTTACCCGAATACGTACCAGCGTGAGCATAATCGGAACTGCGAGTCCATGATGCGCCCGCACCTGTAAGCGTCCACCCTGTCGGTGGGTCTCCTGTTTCAAAACTGGTATTAGTTAAAAGGTTCAAACAGCTAACGGAGACTTGAATATTGACCGGCTTCATGGGGATAACATTCGGATAATGAGATCCCGCAGCGTTGTTTTTCCAATAGTTTCCCGATGTGTTGTTTAAGACAATCGAAGCAGTACCCGCCTCCATCCTGCCCATCTCATAAGTACGTCCACGATGGGTGGTGAAGCCCTTATTGTCAGTTGAGATGTCCACCCATGTCGGAGAGGCACCAAAGGCGTTATTACCAAAAGCTACCCGGACAGCAGTTGTGTACTCAGCCATCTTACGCGCTCGTATAAACCGACGATAAAGCTGTCGTGTTCCGGCTTGAGGTCATGAGTAAGAACTTTCTAACCTGTTCCCCGAAGTCGTATTCCGACATGATGGGAGCGTTATTGATAAAGTTATACGTCACACCCCCGCTAGAACCTAAACTCTGAGGCGTTTTGGTTGCGATGATGTAATCCTCGGGGTCGGTGGTGATAACCTGCCCATTTTGGACTATGCCGTCCCCTATGCCGAACAGATGCCCTATGCCGCCGATGACGTTTCCTATTCCATTGGTGACTGTGCCAATCACCCCTCCGGTGAGCTTTGCCACACCCTCGAGGATCGGGCCGAGGACTTTCATCACATCATCCAGTAACCCGAATATGACCTTTAGCAGGGGTTCGAGGTCTTTCAGGATTGAAGCGACCATCTTCAAGGCCGGGATAAGCAGGGGCATGAGGACGCTCATCACCAGTTCCATGAAGGGTTTAATCGGGATGATTTTCAGGATTTCGCCCAGTACTTCGAGGATCGGCGCGAAAGCATCTAATAAGTCGGGTAAAACTTCAAGAAGGGGTGTTAGTGCATCTGTTACAAAAGACAATACAGCGTCAATCGGGATAGCCTTCATGAGTTTCAAGAGGACCTCAACGAAGGGCGGGATGAGCTTGTTTAATAGTTCCCCAATCTGTTTAATCGGTAATGCCTGGACCAGCTGGGTGAAACCATCAACGAGAGGTTTAATAGCCGGAGCAAGTGCTGTACCGATGGTAACGACGATACCCTTGAAAGACTGCTCCAAGTCCTCAATCGCGCTTTGCAGTTCCTCGCCGGACTTCATGGTATCTTCGGACATGACTACCCCGGCTTTTTGCGCGGATACCGCCATAGCATCTAACCCGGCCGAACCTTGAATGAACACGGGTATCATGTCCGTGCCAGACTTCCCTAAGAGCTTAACCGCTTCATTCGCCCTGGCGGTGGGGTCGGTCATCGCGCCGATCGCTAACCCGATGGTGTTAAACTGCTGTTCGGGGGTCATGGCTTTTAGGGTGTCGATATTCAAACCGAGCTGGTTGAAGTCGTCGATCATCGCCTGGTTGCCGCCAGCCGCGCTCTCGATAGCAACTGCCATCTTCTTAACCGAGGTCTCAAAGCCGTCTAAAGACGATCCATTGGTTTCAAGTTCGTACTTCAAAGTCGAAAGGGCTTCGGACGAGAACCCGGTCTTGTCAGACAAAAGGGAGAGAGACTCGGCGGTTTTGGCGAAGGAAGTTACGGACGCGATACCCGCGCCGATAGCCGCCAGCCCCATACCGCCGACTGTTTTAGCAACGTCTCCTAAAGTGCCCGACATACCTTTGAGGGCTTCGCTTGCTTCATCTTTTAACTTCAAAAGTATGTCGAGTTCAGCATCAGCCATTATCTTCTGCCTTTTCCTGTTTGACCTTGTTCTCGGTTTTCATGAAAGCCCATATCTGTGAGATGACCGAGGCGGGCGTTTCCGAATACTCATGGTAGGACCATCCCATCTTGGACATGATTTGATACCGCTTGTAGAGACGGGCATCCGTTTGTGTGAAGGAATACTTAGGGTCGTCTGCGTCTGTCTTGAACCCTGAAAGGACAGCGTAGAGGCCGAGGTGGATGCCCTCTACAAGTTTGGGAATGTCTCCGCTTGTTTATCTAAGCGGTCAATCTCTGCGAGGATAAGTTTCCGATACTTCTCTTTTAGCCCGGAGATGTTTTCGGTATTAAGCGGAAGCCCCTCGAATGACCAGCCTACGATCCAGCGTTCCAGGAGGGCGAGTTTAGCAACGCCCATTTCGAGCTTACCGCCCGCGCCATCCGTACCGGCAGAATAGGAGATCATCCTGGAGATGATATAGTCCTTGTCCTCTTGTGTGGCTTCGGTCTTTAGATTGACCCATTCGCCATCGAGGAAAGTCAGCTTTGAGAATTCACCTATTGAAGTGAATTTACTCATTATGCCGTTCCAATCGTGAAGCCGTTATCCAGGACCAGGGTAGCCTCGAACTTCAAGGGGTCGGTTACTTTAGCCGGGAACGAGATTTTATTTACCCAGCAGTTGCCCGATATCTTGACGTAGCCCGAAGTCGAACCGGCGGGTTCATAAACGAACGCCGATACAGCCGGGGGCGAAGCAGAAGCATATCCGTTCAAGGCCTCTGCGAGGTATGCGTAAGCACCTGTAGCTGAATCGTCAAAGACGCACTTCAAGGTGATAGTGCCTTTTTCAAGCCCTGGCCATGAAACGTGGCCTACTGAACCGGCGGTAGTGATGTCGCCAAGTTCTACCTCACCGGGCAGGCCGGACACTTCCTCAATCCATGCTGAGATGTCGTGTGTTGCGAAGGTGAAGACTAATTTTCGTCCGTGACTTTTCCCTGAGAGACCCATATTAAAACCTCCAATTTATAATCTGTGCATTACTATTGCGAAAGTTGCAGTTGAACCAGCACCGCCCCAAACCCACTTCGCCCGGACGTATCGTTTAACAGTTCCTGCAGCAGCTACCCGTAAAGTACCCACTCCTGTGAAATTACCGAAGGTTAAAAGCTCGGTGTCGTCGGTTGCGAAGTTGTCAGTTGAATGTCTGATTGATAAGGTGTACCCCGTACCACCCGTCTGCTCGAATACCTGGACGTAACCCACGGCCCCAGCTGAGGTAGGAGCTGCATTATCGATTGTAGAGCCCGTGGACGAACTTGATTTCTGCCCTTTCCCAGAAAGCACCAGGCAGGGTTCGATGGGATAGTTGTCTATGTCCAGAGTGAGCTTGATTTTGTTTATGTCTTTCACTACGCCGGGGATCTCGAACTTTCCCAGCATGGTTTCGTTGACAGCACTAGCAGGATCTCCGATATTCTGCCCGTAGAGAATCATCAAAGCATACCCGGAGGACGCTTGGATCATGTTGGTGGCAACGCCGAGAGACGCGTCGTCCAGTAAGCCTTCGATTTGCACGGCGTCCTTAAATAGCCCAGGTAGTTCCTTATGACCTACCGAACCGAACACTGTCGCATCAGCCAGTTCGACTTCCGACGTTCCGGTTATCATGTTGAGGTCGCCGGTGATATCGACACCGTTCAGGTAGATAGCTGCGTTTCGCCCTGCTTTAAATGTCATAATCTGCTCCTACGAGGTTACGATAATGTCTACGTTGAATCTCGCCCCGGTATAAGTCGCGCCGTTGACAGTTAATTGCCCGTAATTTGCCATCTTGCCGACCCTGAGAGCATCAAAGTCCGGGTGTGCCCCTGCGTCGTCCATCGCTTCAAGCGCGAGTTTGACCGAATAATCACCCGTGTTTTCGATGTACGGGTCTAATTCGTCTTGCATCTGCTCCAAAGAAGATGAAGGCTTAACCCCTATGTCGATGGTGAAGTGATAAACCAAAGACGAGTTTCGGGAAGTCAGGTCATATTCAGCCCCGTCCGTAACGGGAAGCGATATGATGGCAAAAGGGGCGTTCTCCTTGCTGGGCCAGCCCGAATATACGTTTAGTTTGGGGATAACCTGCAAGGCGTTCTGTAAGTCCTCTCGTATACCTTTAAGGCTCATTTACCCCACGCTCCCTCTATATCTGTGCCGAGCTCTGAAAGAAACTCAGGGAATCTGCCTTTAGCCGCTTCTAGACCCATCTCGAACATGTGGGCGCCCTTAGTTCCGTGTGCCGCAATCCCCCTTGCTACCATATAGGGGTTAAGACCATGCCGTTCAGACCAGGGTGTGATTGCAGCCATCGGAGGCCAGTGCGGCTTCGTGTCGTATTCGACAAACATGACATAGTTTGAATTCGAACCGATCCGCGCGTACTGCGGGACGGAGGCACTGTCCACTTCATAATTGATACCGGCACGAAGAACCGCGGTATCAGTGGGTGTTCGTTGCTGGATCTGTCTCTGTGTTTCTATGGCTGCCTTGTTGAAGAAAGCCCTGAGAGGCTGGCCGATCAGTTCCTGGCTGTCTACTTTCTTAAGCAGCTCGTCCATGCCCTTGAAAGAATATGTGAGTTCCATGTTTACATCGGATTCCTTACCAGGCTTCCAGTGTCGAGGAGAGCTTTAACCGTTGGGTCCAGACCTTTATATATCTCGTACTCCCCGGTGGTGGTGTTGCCGACCTTCGAAGCGTAGGCTGATTTTCTGCGCTCCCACCATATCGAGAGCTGCATCATCGCCGCGCCGACAACTGAATCGTGGTACTGATAGATGTAAATCTCCGCAGCAGCATGCGCCGCAGCGGTAGTGCCGTTTACGCCCCGGATAACGGTGGCTACAATCGGCCCCGCGGACGAAACATACATCTGTTCTGATTCCAGCCGGATGGTCTGTCCCGCCTGGACGATAGAACCAGCGGAAAGAGTAAGCAAGGTACCGGCAGCAGTGGCAACAGTCCCGGTGATGCCGGTATCGATATAAGGGGTTGCGGTAAGACCGGTTCCATATCCGAACACGCCCGCTATTTTGACGCCGGCCCGGATGCCGGAGGCGAAGTTTGTATACTTCGCGTTGTTCGCCGTCTTGAGATAAGTCGTCGGGAGTTTTGTCAGCGGGTACCTTTCGTAATCGGTTGAGGCCATGCTGGTGGAGTAGGTTTTATTACCATAAACATCGAGGCTTAAAGACGTGATCGAAAGCACATCCTCCGCCAGGAACAGGACGGTGGACGCTCCATCAAAATACTTCGTACTTTCAAGGCAGTAGAAATATCGGTGGGTATATGCGTCGATAAAGCGTGAGGCTGTATTCGCCCACATCAAAAGGGATGAATCGTACTCGGTTGATGTGAGGTTCAGCCCTCCGGGCGCCTTGATGGTTCCGAGGTCAACATAAGAATTCATGGTTCACCTACTTTGGAACGTCCGGGATTTGAGGCACGAATTTGGGCGGGATATTGGGTGTCCATCCATCAAAGGGACAATGGATGCCGCGGTCCGTCTCTTCCAACGGATAACCGCATGTCTGGCAAAGCGTGACCTGTTCAGGCTTTGTGTATTTCGCTTCAAGATACTGGTTCAGCAGATTTTCAAAGGCCATAAGGACCTACCTGATATAGAGATAAATCGTGCCCTGTTTCGAGTTGCCGGCGTTGGTGATGGCGACTGTTATCTTGGAAGCCGACACTCCCGCCATCGATGCAACCGCGACATACTGTGTGAGCGTGCTCGACCTATCAACCAGCGCTCCGAGTGCCACATCGACGCTGTTCTCGTCGTTGATGGCGATATCATAAAGGTTGGTAGGAGCCACACCTGCAGTCCCCGGGACGGTGATAGCGCCGATGATTTGCCCGTCGTAGGGGTATGTGGTAGTTCCCGATACTGCGCCCGTAGCGTCGTCCGAAGTCCAGGCTACTTTAATCTGCTTGACTGACGCGAAGCGTTTATTTTCCGTGAAGGTCATTACTGAACCAGCCATATTTCACCTCGTAATAAAACTTTCATAATATTTTTTGAGAAATAACCGGGGGCTGAGGCGAGAATGGAGCAACCCGTCTCAACCCCGGTTAACGGAGGGATTCTTTCTACGCGGCGGTCACGTAAGCGCCGTCGTCGAAGGGCACGTAGCAGATGGTCCATTTCATTGAACCAGTGCTGGACCCTGACAGGCTTAAGTTGATGGTGCCGACGTTGACCACGACGGGTGCGGTCGTAGTGGAAACGCTGCCGGTGCCGGAAATCATGGCATCACCCACGATGCCGTCGATGTTAACCAGCACGCCGACTGCGAATGTACCTGCAGCTACCACAGCGCACATATCGTTTGCAACGCCTGTGGTCGGAGTGGCGATTAGCTTCATGTTACCGACTGCGCCGAGTATGGTTGTGACCTGGCCGATTATGGCAGTCACCAGCACGCGCCCGCCGTTTACATTGAAGATTGCGGCACTCGCGCCTTGAGGCAGGGTCGCGGTGGCCCTGTCAACGCGGATGCCGAGGTTAAGGTCTGCGAAAGCGTCCCGATTTTTTGACGGGTAAGTTACTCTTCCCATTTTTTACCTCGATACGTTTAGATTTTCTCGGCTTCAAGATGGCGGTGTGGCGAGGGGGAGCAGTTAAAGCCTTTATCTCCCCCTCGTTTTTACTCCCGTTCATTAGGGAATTAGGCAGTAGGATCGGCAGGGATGTCCTGCGGGAAGCGGGGTTCGTAGCACAGGGCTATGATCGTGACCAGGTTCGCAGTGCCGGCGGCGCTGACCTTGACGCCGACCCAGTTCGACGTGCCGAGTTCCTGGGCGCAGACCTCGATGGCCATGATCTTGTTGTCGTCGCTTGCTGTCAGGGCGATGCCGGACGAGGTGGCAGCGGCAAAGGCGGCGTCGAGGACTGAGAAGGCCGCAGCGCCGGTTGTGGCTTTGCGGTAGTTGAAGGCGATAGCGGTGCCGAGGGTGCTTGCAGTACCTTTCTCAACGGTGATGGTACCGGTTGTGTCGTCCGCACCCAGGTAAAGCAGGAAGCAGACGCGGTTATACTTGGCCAGGTTGATGGGTTTTGACACCCAGGCGTTGCCGGCCTTGTCGATGGGGGCGAGCGCCCCCACTACTTTTACGGTTTCCGTTAAATATGCAGCCATTATATTTTCTCCTGTTAAACAGTTAGATTTAGGTTGCGCAGGCGACGAAGGCAGAGATGGTGTCTGTGCCGTTGCGGGCGGTGAGGGCGGAATCGAGCCAGGGCTGGCCGTCGACGCGTTCGATCATGCGCAGGGCGGTCTGGTCATTGGCGAAGTAGACATGCTCACTGGCGTCTACTTTCAGATCCATGCGGTCTCCTATGATGTAGTAGGAGAAGTCGCAGAACACCAGGTCGCCGACAGTGCCGAGCGCGGGGAGTTTTTCCGAGACGATTAGCGGGCGTCCGAGGATGGTCATGGGAGGAGCATCGGCGCCGGTCTGGCCCTGAACGTTGCTGACAAAGACCGCGCTGCCGCCGGTACCGGCGGGCACGACCATATTGAACAGGGAGGTCAGGACGCCGGGGGAGCAAGCCCATACGGCCCTCTTGAGGCTGGAGGGGAACATCTTGCCGTACATGTTGGTGATGTCTTTCCACGCCAGGTCGCCGGTGACGTTGCGGGTCGTCGAGATAAGCGCCCCGGAGTTCAGGAAGCCAAACAGCCTCTCTGCGCCGTTGCCTGTTATGGCGTCATAGTCCTCATCGAAACCGACCGCCTCGCGTCCCAGCTCGCCGAGCAGGGGCATGATGGAGATGGGCGAGTCCATGAGCAGTTCGTTTGAGACCTTCCAGGAAGAGGTGTATTTCTTGGCGACAAGCCTCATCTGGCCGACGGTAGGATCGCCGGTACCGAGGGACCCGGCCTCAGCGGTGGCGGTGGCTTTCATGCCGCCGTGGATGGTAGACGCATGGGTCGTGTCAACGATCTTCGGCCACCACAGGGTATCGGTAGCCATCGGGACAATGCGGGCACGCGGCCTGACGAGCTGGTCCTCGATGATGAGTTTCAAGAGTTCAGGGCGGAATTCAACGGGCACCAGGAAGCCGCCGCTGGAGCCGGTGGTAACTCCGAGAGCTTTGGTCAATTCGTTGTTGATGCCATGCTGAGCGCAGTAGACGGCCTTGATGTAATTGCCGGCCACTGAGTAGAAGGCTTCCTTGACTGCCGGAGCCTGTTTTTCAAGAGGCAGGGTGTTGTTATAGCCCTTGATGTGCCAGGGGCTATCTGATTCCTCGGTTCCCATGCCGGGGTTGAACTTGCGCGACTTCATCGCTTCGTTGGCCCATTCTTTGACGGACTCTTTCGCGGCGCTGACGGCCTTGCCGGTCACGTCCTGAGAAAGCTGGTCCAGCTTGTCGGTGAAGACTTTGGTTAACTTTTCGATTTCGGTTACTTCGGGCATTATTTTTCTCCTAGTTTAGATTCGACTGCTTTGATTAGATTCTTGAGAGCTTTTGACGTTTCGCTCTCGGATTCGACTGACTTTTCGGGTTCAGGTTCCTCCCCACACATTGCGGACAGGCTTTCAAGGCACCCGGTGAGGGCTTCGGTGTTTGTCTTATGGAACTCGTTGTGCGCCTTGTGGTGCGCCTTCATCCCATCGAGACAATTCTGAACCTCTTTGCAGGCGGTCTTTATTGCTTCGGTGGTTTTCTTTGGCATGGATTTATCTTGAACAGGAATGTCGCTTCCTGTAAGGCGTTTCAATGTTTCCATGAGCTCCTTTGCGATCGGGGTATTCTTTTCATTCAATCCGACTTCCCGGATAGAACACAGGACGTAATCAAGCTCATCGGCCAGCGCGTCCTGGGTAAGCGGCTCGGTCTTGTCTATAATCGGTGCATCCCGGATATCCTCGGCCAGGGTTTTGGTTTCTACGGCCTCAAAAGACTTCTTTACAAGCCGCATCTCTTTAAGGGAGATAACCTTCGCGCTGCGGGCCTGCTGCAGGGCATCCGGGTTAGACGGAACAGGGACCGCGGAAGTTTCAAGCATTTCCTGTTTGGTGTAGCGTTTGCGGGGATCTCCCTCTTTCTTGCCGCCGGTCTCCCACTCAATCGGGATGAATCCGACTGACACGGCATTGAGGAAACCGCCCTGGTAAAGGCGGTAAACGATATCCGCGAATGGGTAGGTCTCGGCGTCGGCGAACTCCACATCCTCTATCACATTGCCGTCCGCCACACTAATTGCAACGACCTTGCCGATCGGTGGCTGGTCGTACTGGTGCGCCCACATGAAAACAGGGTTCTTCATGAAGTTTTCAAATACCCACCCGTCGGCACTGACAACCTCCCCGTCCCGGTCACAGGTCTCACAGGAGGCCACAAACCGGAGCGTCCTGTTTTGCCCCTCGACGGCCTTGACCTGCACAGAATAAGACTTGATAATCTTTTCGATTGCTTTAGGCATGTTTTAATCTCCTAGTCCACATTGGCCAGCCAGATACATCTGCAGTTTGGGTGCAAAGGCAGAACGCCCTCAGTGTCGTCAAGTTCCTCGGTGTCGCCGTCCATCGAGTCGCATTCATCGCAGTCTCGCTCGTCGGATGCGGTGAACCATGTTGCAGTTGAAACAACACCCGACTCCCGGTATCCTTCGATGGCGCCCTGGTTGCTAGCGCTCATGACTTCTGTCCGGGCAACTTTAAGGGCTCGCACCTGGTCGAACCCATCAAATAAAGCGCTGATAAGGTTGGCTATTTTGTCTGCACCGAAGCCGTCAGCGTAAGCCTGCGCGATTACGCCAGAAAGAAGAGTTGCTGTTTCCTCTGAGGTCTGCTCTGCCGCCCATCCGAGCCGGGTCTGCAGCCAGCGTAGCGCCCGGGCGTTCAGTATCTGAGGTATAGGCGTATCTTTGTGGGGTGTTCTGGGTTCAACGAGCTGCATGCCCTTCTTGATGGCTGCTAGCAGGGCATCCTCCAGAGGGTCCTCGATAAATGTCTGATAGTCTTTCTTGGCCTTCGAGATGTCCAGCTCCGGGCGGGCATCTGTTTTGAACTTTGTTAAAACGTCCTTCTTTTGCGACTGCCAGACTTCATGAAGCGCGGCTATTAGGATTTTCTCGTGCGCCTCTGTACCCTTGACGTAATCCTTCCAGTAAGCGTCCTTCTCCTCAATAGTGGCTAAAATATTCTTTTTTTTTATCTCTTTAGCAGCGTCTGCAGCAGGAGGAATGGAGTCATTGCTCAAGGATGGCGGAGGAGTATAATACTCATCTCCCAGCTCCGTCTTGTCCGGGTTAAATCCCATGATGTCGCGAGCCTCGTTGCGGGTGATAACTCCCGCCTTGAAGCCGTCGATAGCCGTATTCTTTTTAAGGTCCTGGTTCTCGGGGACAGGATCGACAAAATCCATCTCGAGGGTTTCCCCGTCTTTCTCAAAATCGGGGACAAGAAACTCATTCTTTTTACGCTTAAAGAAGTTGAGCAGGGGTTTGAGTGTCCATTTCGCGTAGGTGTATTCGGCGGTCTCCGCTATGGACCTGTTCGCATTCTCCGCAACACCGATCATAGTCGGAGGCAGTCCGAATCCCCCCAGTGTCGCATCGCGCGTCCATTTGGCCAGGCCGACGAAGTCCATGTCCTTCTGAGAGATAGTGGCTTCTTTCACGTCCCAATCGCCCGAAAGGAACAGCGTCTCGAAAGCGCGGCCATAACCCTGGTGTTTTGATTTCAGTTTTTCGACAAGCCGGTCAACCTCTTCTTGTGTCGCTCCGTTCTTGTTCGAAATGATGAGCCCTGGAACAGCCCCGCGGAGAAAGAAGTTTCGGTTGTGCTGGCGCATATAAGACGACATATCCAGCTCGAGTCCGATCGCCTGTGCAGGGCCCACTCCGTCGTAGATATTCCACGGGTCGGTATTGATATAGGGGATCACTTCTCCGGGTTCGAACGTGACTCGTTCGCCGTTCCGTTCGTAAACATAGCCTTTGATGAACTCTCGTTTGTCGGGGACCGGTTTCATGAAAGGCGAGGGGATCAGCCATAATTCCTGCTTTCCCATGTTGTACTGCTTGGCCTGGTAGGCTTTGCCGGTGAGCAGATAGAATTTGCACAGGATCTCTTCGAGGTCTTGCCCGGACTGGTAAGGATTGGGGCGGGCCATGAGGTCTAGGAGGGGGTGCTGCAGGATTTCCTCGCGCTCCCCGGTCTTGTTGTCTTTCTTGTAGAGCTTCCACTCGGTTTCGGCATAGGACTGAGCGATGCGAGAGACTGCAGCGTGCAGCCAGCCGTCCTCTCCGTAGGCTTTAAGAAATTGAGTCATGTCCTGGCGTCCAGGAGCGGTGTTGAAGTTCACGACGCCGGAGCCGTTGTTGTATGCAATGGGCGCTTCTTTCTTTTTTGACCACGGTAAATTCATAATTCACCCTTACGCATAAAAGATACCGATTTGGACGCCGCCCACTTTTCCGAGAACTCCGTACCTTCTCGCGTCCATGATGTGTGACCAGTTATGCGCCGTTTTCTCTGTCAACTTGCCGTCTTTGTCAGCGATGTAGCGGAAGTTGCGTTGTTCTTTGATGCCGTTTAACGAGTCTTTCGTCCAGAATTGTTTATACTGACGAAGTTTTTGATGCCCAAACTCTACGGATCCTTCGCCCTTGATGCATGGTTTGATGTTCCAGCCGAGCCGGTGAAGTTCTTCGATCGACTTCGGTTCAGCAGAATCTGCAAAGATCTCGTCGTAATGTTTTTTAACCCCGGCCTGTTCCATCTTCAAGGACAGATCTTGATTCGTGAGGTTCTTGGCGTAGATTATTTCTTGAGAAAAGACCTGGCCGAGTTCTTTGTCGTGTGCAGGGATGATAACGTTCTTTACAAGCGCCGCCTCGTCGCCGGCAAAACCAAAGTCAAGGCCGTATGCGACCTGGCCATGTTCCGGAAGGGCGTCCACGATTTCAAACACAGGATAGACGAGCCCCTCAACCCTGCCGAGTTTTCCTAGCCCGTAGACGTTCCACCAGTTTGGGTCGGAGTCTTTGTTTGACTCGATGTTCCTAACCACCTCCGGCGGAAGGACGTTCATAGCGTCCAGATAGGTCGAGTGGATGTACTTGTTTTCGGGTTTGTTTAAGAGTTGTTCATGCGCCCAGAACTCGCTTACAGGGTTCCAGTCCAGGAACGTGAATAGCTTGGTTCGTATGTCTAGTTCTTTAAAAGCGTCATAGCCGACGTTATTAGCTTCGTTGATAAAGAGAACATCACGCCTACCGCCCCTCATCTTGGAAGGCTCATCGGCTGAAAAGAACTCTATCTTCCCGTTGCCGAAGTCGTAGACGTGTTCGCTCATGTTGTACCGGGGATTGTTAGATGGCGATTCACCCATAATCGCAAAGAAGTCTCTCATCGCGCCCCTTCTCAAATGGGGCAGGGACTCGCTTACAACCGATACAAGAGTCGGTGTAGTGGCACTACGGGCGATTAAAATTAAGACTTGAAGGATTGAGTACGTCTTTGAGGATGATGTGCCGCCTTCGTTTAAGGCGCGGCGCCTGATTCCAGAGTTACGGGCCAGCCATGCAGCCCCGTTCTGCACATATATCGAGGTTGTGTCGAGCTTCACTATTCACCATTACAAAGAGCTTCCGTTATGGCTTTCGCTTCCTGGCTTACCACGTTTATCGTCGTCGTATTTAAGGACTGCCCGTTGGTGGTTATATCAGCCGTGTCCTTTACCTTGCCCTCGACACGATCTAACCCCTCTTTAATAGCCGTTAAGTCTCCCCGGCCCATCTTGGCGAACATGGCGAGCGCGACGATCATGGCCCCGGTCGGTTTGCCCTTGACCCATTTCGCCTTGACCTTCTCTGGATCGCCGTTAAGCAGTTCGGCCAGGAGCGATGTGACGCAGTGAATCTTGGGCGGGCGCCCGTGGGGGTTGCCCGTTTTGCCCTTTGGGAAGGGTTTTCCTATGATTCGCTGTTTTACAGCATTGTCAGACATCGAGTTTAACTGCCTTTTTACCTGTAAAATCTTCCCAGCGTTTTATGATTACGTCGCAGTCAGTCCAGACAAGTTGGGCTTTCGCTCCGCCCATGAGCTTCTCAAGGTCTGTGATAATTAAAGCATCCCCGCACAATAGCCTATGAGTTCCGAGTTGCCACAGGTCTCCCGTCTTGCAAATTGTCTCTACGTTCTCAGGGATAGCGTCATCGTCTGTCAGACCTTCGCATGGCACGTGAAACTGCGTCATCAGCTCTTCGATTTCTTTATCATCGAAACCCGTGACCTCGATATCAAAGGCGCCGGTATTTATCTCCTCGAGCAAGTCCTTCAGCCGGGGCAGGTCCCACTCGCCGCTGATCTTGTTCAGCGCCAGATTGAGCGCCTTCTCTTTGGCATCATCCAGATCCACCACCGATACCTCAACCTCGGTCCGGCCCAGGTCCTTCAGAACTTTAAGCCGCTGGTGCCCGCCCACGAGGTTGCCGGTGGTCTCGTTCCAAACCAGAGGTTCCACGCAGTCAAACTCGGTCAGCGACTTCTTGAGTTTCTTGTACTCCGGGTCGGATGGCTGGAGGTCTTTACGCGGGTTGTAGGCCGCCGGGTTAATCTTTGAAAGAGGGATGGTTTTAAGTATCATAATTTCACATTTTCATAATTGGGGGCTCTGAAAAGGGAAGGAGTAACCCCGAGCCCGATATGCGCCGGGGAGATGAATCCCGACGCGCCGCAAGGAGGTAGGGCTTTTTGGTAGCGGGCTTCGGAGTCGGACCGAATCCTCAAGGGTTATGAGCCCTGCGACTTAACCGCTTGTCCTGCCCACGTTGCAAAAGAAAAGAGCCAGTTTACAGACTTCTGACTCCTACATCGTTAATTCTATCACTTTTTGTCAACATAATACTAGCCCCTTGTTTTTGTTAGTATGATTTATACTACCCTCTCAACCTTTCTCGAATAGTTCCAATGCCCCTTGAAATTGGAGTAACTTTGCACCCTGCGGTCTTTGCCTGAGATGTAGGTCAACGCGATAAGAGCCACATCGGACAGACCGTCTATGTCCCTGACCTTGCCCCGCTCTATCTCCTGCAAAAGCACCTTCCCGTCATGCTTGGTCAATGCGAGGCGTTTATTGATTTCGCCTATGATGCACCGGCATTTACAGAATCGCCCTTCTGCTTGAGCCTGGTGGCCTTGTGCCCCGGCTGCAACCGATAACCCAACCCTGACTTGCTCTGCCCATCTCTTCTTGCCTGTCTTTTCATCGTCGATAAGTACATCCGTCATGTACTCGCCCTTGTCATTGTTCACGGGATCTACTTGAGGTTCAGGGGGCCAGCGGTCTGCTTCAAAGTAGTCTGCTTCCTGTAACGCCCAGAATGTTTGAGTGCGGGTGTGCCGGAAGATAGTGTAACTGTACCAGTGAATCATAAGCACACCTCACCGCCGAGTTGTTGATGGGTAAGTGGTAATCATTTTATGTTCCTCCCACTGGTCAGTAAATGCAGAATGCCCACCGAAAAACATACTTGATAGTGACTTTGTTTTATTTGGGCACGAATATATTATCTGCCAAATAGGATCGCCAGATATAGGATTATAAAGCGCAATATAACTTTTCAAGTGTTTCATAAGCGCACCACATTGAATACAATAATAATTCTTCGTTGGTGGATAAATTTCAACAGCCATAATCCCTCCTACACATCATAGTCGATCACCTTGAACGCCCCGTTGCCGTGAGCGGCCCACTCGCCGGGCTTCAGCTCCTTGGTCTTGAACCTGTTGTGCAGGAGCCCGCCCTTGAAGCTCTGCGCTCCCACTCCATGCCAGTTGGAGCAGCCCATGTTGACGCAGCGCCGCCCCAGGGACGCCTCGAGAAGCGGGCCGCCGCACCCGGGACAGGGCGGATAGACTGACTCAACCTGTCGAAGTTTTGGAACAGTTGGAGCCCTGCGCTTCGGCCTGCCAGCGCCCCTTGACGGGATGATTGCGGGATGCTTGTTCTTGCTGCCTATCGGTCTGCCCATGAAACCTCCTTAAAAACAAAAAGGCGAGCCGAGACGCTATGTCTCTAAGCTCGCCCTATCGGTTCCGACCCAGGCTAACTAACTAAGTGCTTTTAATATCTCTTCCAACTTGAAATTAGCCTCCGGTTTTTCCTTGATTTCGACTATCTTCCCAGCTAGTATTGTCAATTCGAAATTCAGCTTTCCGTACTGCAGTCCGTTACTTATTGCCTTGTCCGTGCGCTGTTCGATGAATTTGAGCAGCTTTTGTTCCAATTTCCCTCACTTATAATTATGTGCCTATTTGTGCCTGATTCGCAAGAGTTTTGAATATATTTTCGTTCAGCCAGTCGCTTGGCCTGAAAAGAAAGTACTCGCCGCCGCTGTTACGCCACGTTATCTCCCACTCAAGTTGTTCGGGCGATGGTTTCCCCTTCTCGCTTTTACACTCGATGGCCACAATGCGGCGCTGTGCGGGGTTCGCCATGAGCAGATCGAAGAAGCCCTTGCCATCAGCTGATACCGGCGTGCGATAAACCAGGGCGCCGTGCATCTTCATGAGCGCCGGTCTGAAGTGGGCTATCTTTTCCCATCCCAGGACATGACCAAGTTCGATTATGGCGTCCTGCAGATGGGCCTCGGACATAGTGTCGCTTGCTGAAACCTCTTTGATGGCTCGTGAGGTTTTGTAAGGCTGCTGTCGTTCGGTCATGCAGCCCCCTTAATCTTTTCAATAATGGCTGTGGCAAGTTTTAGGGCTATGTCTGGAGCATCTTCGTAAGCACTATCAAAGTCCCTTATCACTTTGGCAATATCCTCTACGCTTACTTTAGGGGCAGGCTTACCCTCTGATATGGCATAAAGTTTGGCTATGCCAGTTTTTTGGTGTTCACTACATTCAGGGCAACACATTCTTTCAGCTGGGCAGTTTTCACAATCTTCTGCAAGGTCTGATATGGCTTGTACTTCTTCTTTTGTCAGGCTAGGGGTAGAGGCTAAGGTCTTTGCATCTTGAGCTTTGAGAACTTTTGTTAAATTAAACATTTCGTCAATAACCATCTGCCCGTCTACTTCGTGGCATTTTGAGTTTTCATAGCACTTGCCGATTTCATCATCGGTCAGTAGTCTAGGGTTCTCTGGCTCTGGATTATTCATGATTTTGCCTCCAACCAATCAATTAAATTAGCGAGTTCGTTATAAATCAGTTTGTAGCCGTGAGTCCATTCGGGCGCATATTCTTCATCAATGCCTGCCCAATCGCCTTGAGCCTGTAAAGCCTCATGCTGAATATGAGTTAGCACATCAATCTCAAATTGCGTTGCCGTAGTTTCAGGCTTTGGTATACTGGCTGGCTCTAACTCTAAATCTTTATAAATATCCTGCACTTCTTTTTCCTGTTGTTCGGCAGTTAAAGTCTCAAACTTTTTACAAGAACAATACTGGCGTGTTGGGAGCAACCTACATCCCATTTCGTCATGACAACTTTTATCATGTCCACAATTATCACAAGGCTCTGATACCTTTTTGTTAGCGTCAACAATATGGTATTTCTCATCACAGACCACACCTTCTGGAGTGTCTATAAACTCTGCACCTACCCACTTTGCACGTTCAAACTGTTTATTCTCAATCCCATATTGAGAACAATAACCATCGGCATAATGCTTATCTTTTGGTTGATGACAATTTTTGCAAACCTCTTTCGGGGCTACTAGCTCTGGAGATACTGGCAAGGGATGGTCTTTATTATAATCATCCCAGTTTTTGTACTCTGTCTCTTTCGGGGCTGGTACTGGCTTATAAGGTTTGCAAGTTGCACAGTCTTTATGATATTTCTCACAAACTGACTGGGTATGTCCTGCTATATGGAAACAGTCAGTTTGACAACCATCATTCCCGCACATGACAAGTGGACTTTTGTCTATTACCAGTTTCATACCTTCATGAACCTTAACCCCTTTCGGAGCTGGTACTGGCTCATAAAGACAGGCGTTTGCTTGGCTGTTGCCTATTTGTCTAGTACAGACATATTTGCAACTATCCGTTTTCTTATGTAGTTTTCTATGTGGGCAAGCCTCATCCGCTACATCGCAATCTCTCCATTTCGGACATCTTACCATTGGCTCTTGGGGCTGAACAGGTGTAGAAAACTGATTACATTTATCACACCAACCTACTTTATGTTCATCAGTGATAAAGTGTAGCGGCAGTCCACATTTGCATAGTTCATTAGGCATCTTTAACCTCTCTCTCCCGGCGCCTTGTAGTTCAGCCCGAGCGCGTTGAAGATGTCGGTCTCGGAGTTGCAGATGATGGGATGGCTCTGAATATCGGAGACACCGAGAGAATGTCCGGGAGCGCCGCTGCCCGTAAACAGGTCCACTAAAGGGCGAGTCCATTCCAGCCCGCTGCCATCGGCGTGCAGCTGAAAGCCCTTGCTTTTCGCCAGTTGGCAGAGTTTGATGTTGTGGTCCTTGCTGCCAGTCCTGATGAGGAGCAATGTCGCCCAGTTTGCCATCGTAGCGAGGTATATTTCAGCGTTGAACCGGGGCGTGAGCGCGATGGTAATGATTTTCTCGCCCCGGGTGACTTTCCCCATGCCGTCCAGTCTCTTGTAAAAGGCCATCGTAGAGTCTGGAATCGCGACGATATCGATGTCATGGACCTCGGGCCGGCCACGGCGGATGCTGCCGGCGACTTCGATCCTTTCACAGTACGGCGCGAGCTGGGCGACGATTCCGGCCGCGATTTCTTTTGCCTTAGAGAGTTCCATCGCCCACCACCTTGCTTTTAATTTCGTAAGTGTCGACGATTTTGGTTGTCTTGTAGCCCTCGTCCTCTTCGAGCATCCGTGTTACCTGGACCTGCGCGTCCTGTCCGGCCTTGCAGATGATCCGTAGGTCCGTGATGTTGCCGGAGGGGATTCCCAGCGCCCCGGCCAGCTTCTTGCCTAAATCTTCGCCTGATAGTGACATTAAATTTTCTCCTTTTTAGTGAGCTGTAAGTTTATTCCGCGGTGTTCTGCCCCGGATATCGTCACGATGTTCCCGTGTCGGCGGAGGCGGCTTGCTATCCTGTCCGGCAGTTCGTCAAGGCTCAGGTTCGTTGTTACAACCAGCGCCAGGTCGTGCATCATGCGGTAGTCGATGATAGTGTCCAGCTTTTCCTGCACCCAGGGCGTCGAGTATTCCACCCCGAGGTCGTCGAGGGCCAGCAGCGGGACGTTGAGGAACATCTCGAAGCGTTTCTCAAAGTCGCTGTTGTCTTTCGCGTTGAAGCCCCGTTTCAGTTCGTCCAGCAACAGCGGCACATAGGCGTAACGGGCGGGCCTGCCGCTTTCGAGCCATTTCCGGCATATCGAAACGGCCAGGTGTGTCTTTCCTCGGTTGACCCGGGAGATCAGTGTCAGCCAGTCTATTTCTCCCGAAGCCAGATATAGAGCGTGCTGGTAAGCCTGCTTCGTGTGGGGTTCAACCTTGAAGTTCTCGAAAGTCATGCTCTCGCTCGCCGCCGGCAACTCGCACCAGGTGAGCAGCCGTTTTCGTTTGTCCCGGGCCATCTTGTCCTGGATGCAAAGGCAGGGGACGGTTGCCCCGTAGTCGATGGTCCCGTCCGTGCGCCGCGGATGGATGTAATGCGCGTCGTTGCAAATCGTGCAACCGTAGGTTTCGTTACACATAGCCGTGCTCGTGGTCGTATTTGGCGTTTCCAGCGAGCAGTTCCTCGGTGGTTTTAAGATGGCCGACTCCGGACCTTGCTTGATTATTTCGTTGATTTTGGTTAATTCCGGCATTCTGTTTCTCCTTCAAAGGGAATAACCCCTTCCAACTATTTTTTATCGACTGATTCAAAACTTCGGTCGGATCGTCCCCGGCCTCCCTGAATTTTTCCAGGTCTTTTATCAGCAATTCCTTTGCTCTTTTTGTCGGGGTCGCCTTGTTGTTTTTTCGCATTTCCAAAAAGTCATTCCATGCAACTTTATCCAACCAGTCCGGAAGGTATATATATTCTTCTTTAATATTCTTTATATTCTTTATATTCTTAGTAGGCACAAAACTAGGCGTAGAATGTTCACGTGGCATATCATTCTGTTCACCACGTATATCATTCTGTTCACGTGGCATATCATTCTGTTCACCACGTATATCATTCTTTTTCCCAGAATGTTCACGTGGCATATCATTCTGTTCACCACGTATATCATTCTCGGTTGCTTGATGCGACCCTTTTCCCTGGTATTTTTCGTAGTTCGAAATGGTAAAACCCTGGTCCCCTTCATGACCCCTTCCGGGGTGTCGATGTATGATTATGTCGCCCCGTTCTGCCAACTCTTTTTCTACCTTGAAAACGGTTGCATAGGACATGCCGATTTCGTCAGATAGGCGGCGAAGTGGGAGGGTAACGCGGCCGGGATGTTTAGATCTTAAAGGTTCAGCCAGCAGAATGGCAGATACAAAAAATTTGAATTGTTCTGCTGTGTACCCACTGGTCAATATTGCGCGGTGGATCTTCACCCACCCGGTATCTCTATTCAATTCGTGCCTCTCTTCTATCTCAACCGGCTTCTCGGGTCCGGTTAATCGTGTGTTATCAACCAAAGCGGGAGCGCCAGTACCTTCTGTAATCCCTGACCCTTGCGCTCGATCGGCAGGCAGTTCAAGTTGAATGTCGCCCAGCTCGTGACGTAGAGCTTCTTGTCGTCCTTGTCGAGCACCTGAATGACCGTGACGCCGTACCGAGGCAACTTGTCGAATATCTCCGCGTCGATGCCCCAGCCAGGCGGTGCCATGTTCATGTGTAGGTGGCCAAAAACTTCCTTCCGGAATCTGTGACTCCGGAGGTACCCGGCCACTTTCCCGTTCTTGAGGCGCAGCGGCATAGGCGAGATTGCTAGGTTAGGCATATTTCTTTTTCTCCTCCGGCGTCAGCAGCTCGATGCCCTTGATGCGCAGCTGTTCCAGCTTCTCGGCGTGGATCCTGTCGAGTTCTTCTTGGGACGGCTCGTAGCGCACCTTTGCCTTCGATATCTTCGGCTTCGGTCCCTTGTTTCCGTTCATGCAGCCCCTTTCTTGCAGGTCGCGGAGGGTCATCGGTTGGCCTCGAAAAAAGCGCGAGCGAATCCTTTTGGCGTTATGCTTCTAAGCATTTTGGTTCTCTCTGATACCCCCCCCCAGCTTCATCAACCAGGAACCCTCGGAGCAGACCTTGATGGGTTGAACTGGTTTTTTTACTGGAGGGTTGAAACTTCCCCATAAGGCGGTTTTCTTCGTGTAAGCGTCGCCGTATTCCCACGGCTGGATATACATGCGGGGGTTTCCGGTCCATCGTTTGAGGCGCCCCACTGGATTTTCAAGACACCAGAATTGAGGACGTGCCTCAATAATGATTCGGAGGCAATGGGTTATGATTTCGAGCGATTTCAACGTGCGCCCGTCGCTGTCTTTTGAGGGCCAGTATTGAGCGCCACTTCCCGCAAAGTCCGTGCAAAGCGGAGCGGCAAGAACCCCATAAACTCCCTGCGGAGGCTTGTAGATTCTGACATCTGAATCGGGGAGCGTGACGAGTCGAACGTCATAACCGGCCTCGCGGTAGGGCTGACTCCATGAGCCGGTCCCGCCGCAAAGGTCGAGGATTATCTTGTCGGAATCGAACACTATTTCAGCCTCAGCATGTCGTTGATGCAGTCGGTGAATTTCTTGGCCTGCTCCTGGTTGAGCTTCGAGACAGCTTCCGCGGCCGTCTTCCCGGTGATTTTCTCGGTGGTGAGCCCGAGCTTCGCCCGGTTGCCCTCGAAGAAAGACAGGAAAGTAGGAAGTTTCCATTTCAGGGCTGCGAGCGACTCGTTGAGCCATGCCGTGTCAACGTACCCCGCTAAACCCGTGTCGGCCTGTTTCGTTTCGGTAACTTCTACCGGCTTGGTGGTTTGCTCGGCTGATTGAGCGACAGGCTGCTTCTCGGCTGGCTTGGCGGCGGGAGTGGGCGTGTTCTTCTTGCCGTCCCACATCTCGGCTATTTCCTTTTCAGAGATAGGTTCCTTGGTGGAGGGTTTGGCCTCTTCGCCTTCATCCTCTGAGAAAAGCATGTCCGGCTTCTCCTCATCTGGCGGCGGGAGCATGACCTGGCTCGCCGGCATCGCTCCGAGCCGTTGTATCTCGGCAAGGGTAATGTCGGTCCGTATCTGCAAGGTGCTGACAGTTTTCTTGACCTGCCCCTTGTCTGTTTTGATTGATACTTCGCGCGGCTCGATGGTAAGAGTCAGGGGAATCATCGCAATTCTTCCGGCAACCGAGCGTATCAGCTCGATGGCGCTGTTGACGGCCACAATCGAATGGTATGAGCCGGTGTCGAGCTGCCAGACCCCAAGGCCCGGGACAGAAGGCAAAAGGAACTGCAAGTTCATTACCTCTTTGCATTTCTTCTGCTGATACATCGGGCAGTCGCGCCCGTTGCAGGGAAGTTCGCGGCGGTCCGTGTCGGTTGTGTCGCGGTGCGCGAAGTCGCCGGTCTTTGTGTCGATGAGCCGGGAGCAAACTTCGCCATCGCCTTTACACGTCAAACCGCGGAAAGAGGAATAACACTTGTAATACTGGCTGGCGAATTTCGTATCATCTTCAACCGGGAACATGATAGGGAGAGATTTCGGCTTTTCACCGAAGGCGCTGGCGATTTCGGGGGGCAACACAAACCATTCAACCGCCTCGGGGTGTTCGCCCTGACCTGACTTGTTGGGAACCTTGACGCCGGTCCTTACCTTGCCGAGTCGAGGCATCTGGCGGACGTTGGATAAATTTTTTATTGGCATGTTATCTCCCTTCCTTCACATGAGCGCGGACAGTCATGCCTTTGCCGTCCAGTACCCCCGTGTTGACGATATCGGCGGCGGCCTGTATAACTTGTTCGTTTAGGGCTTGAATCTCGCCGTTTGAGGTGTTCAGCCGTTCCATCTGCAAGTCGAACATAGCCTGGGGCGTCGATACCACGACCTCGATAGGGCAATTCTGGCGTGTCAGGTTGAGGATCCGCGCAATGTTGGCCGGACTGATTTCGGCCTCGAACGAAACGGTTGTTATCAGTTCAAGGTCCTTGTGTTCGTTCTCTTTCATTTCAGACTTGGTTTTGATTTTGTCTACTCCGGGAACCCTGATTTCAATTTTCGACATCTTTATTTCTCCTTAACCGATTCCGCCACCGGCGTTGTGTTGTCGACCGCTGCGGACTCGACATTGAGTTTTAGAGCAAGCGCGTCCATTTGTACTTGTTTCAAATCGTCGCCGTTGGCTTCTACTTTGAAGCCTATGACCCCTTTGGTTGCGGCCCTCTCGTACTGGATTTTGTACTTGCCGTTGATTGTTTGATGGGTGACTAGCGCGTCGTTTATGACGTTTTCCACTAAATTGCCTCCAAAGTTCTTTTTATTGTCGCCGGGTTCACATGCAGGAAAGAGATGTCGGTGTAGATACCTTTGAGGCCGAGTGCGCCCCGCATAACTATCAGGTCCATGTTCTCTTTGGTGAGTTTCCTGTCGGGAAGATAGGGTGCGTTCATCGACCGCACCTCGCCATGAAAGCCTGTATCGTCATGCGGGGGTTTGCGTGAGCCAGCAAAACAAACTGGCGGTAGGCGGTGGTGTATTGGCCTGAAAGTTGCATGACCATTAGCGCAATTCCTTCGAGCAGACCGGGCACTCAACAGGGCCGTGCAGCTCGGAGCAGGAAGCCGGAACTCCGAACATTTCATAAAAGACAGCGAGGTTTAGTCCGCAGATGGGGCAAACTACTTGTTTTCCCGTGGGTTTTTCTGCTACGATAGTGTTGTTAGTTTCCATTGTGGTTTCTCCTTTTACCTCGGGGCCGGGCTTCAACCGGCCCCATTTCTTTTTCTCTCCGCGTTTGTCATGCTGTGGGCTTTAGGGTGAGTCCTGCACCTCCACTGTTTATTTGCCTACACGCCTCCCGGAGCTTCTTAAAGCTGGTGGGTAATCCCTCTCTTTCAAAGTCCGGTTTAATTTGAGGCGTGATGTCAGCGATTGTTTTTGACCGGGGCCTGCCGCCGAGTTTTCCTGCATCAGAATGGTTCATCTAGCGATATCCTTTTCTGGAATCGATAAGAGTGAAGATGAAGGCGGCAAGTGTTATGAGCGAGCCGATGGCGAAAATGAAATCTTGAAAGCTCATGGTTTCCTCCCGAAAATGCGATTAAATAAACTGGGTTTGCCATTATTAGTGGCATCTGCGGGCAAAAAAATAGAGGGGTAATGTTCCCTTACCGCCTGCACAAAACGTGCACTGGGTGGGTTTTTGCCATTCTTGATTCGCGCCCAGCTCGTGCGGTGGAAACCTAGAATGTCAGCTAACTGTTGGTCAGTCAGGCCATTCTCTTTTTGTATCTCTCTCAGTGCCTCAATATTCATGCCATTAAAAATAGCATAGAAAATTAGCATTGTCAAGACTTTTTCGGGGGTTTGTAGTGTTTTTGTGAAATTTTCTAGCCATGTATATTGACTTTAGATTGTGGTGGTGCTACAACTATGCTACAAATAATGGAGAGACATGAACTGGGGTTACGCAATCCGGAAATTGAGGGAATACAAAGGGATGACGCAACAGGAATTAGCCGATGCGTCAGGCCTCAAGCGTTCCCATTTATCTGTTATTGAGTTAGGCCGCATCAAGTCAGCACAAGAGGACACGTTACAGGCTTTGTCGAAAGGGCTTGGGATGCCCATAGAGGAATTAACCCAAGAGATATACGGCAAGCCAACTGAACCAGTTCAAAAACCAGCCCTGCCGCCCCTCGCTCCTGGTAAAATGGAAGTCCAACGGATAAGTGTTTACTCACAATTCCCGTTTCATGCCGGCGCACCGACTGAACTGGCTGAATATGTTTATAGGGCGATCCCCAAAGAATCAGCTAGGCACGTTGAGGGCTACGTTGTTCGGGGTACTTGCTTGACTCCTGTTGTCAATGATGGCGACACCATCATTGTTGATAGAAATGCAGCAGTAGAGAACGGCGATATCGTGGCATGTATGATCGACGGAGAATTGCATATAGCCAGGTTGAAGCGTTACTCGGATGAATTGTGGTTGGAGAATAATAATTCCAAACATAAGATTCAAGATTGTATGACCAGTGCGAAAGTCATCGAAGTAGTACGGAGGCTTTAAGATGGTTACTTGCGTACATTGTGGGAATAATGTTGTACCCGTCAAACCCGGCATTAACTGGTTCTGGCTTCTATTCTGGCTTGTCTTTGGGTTTGTCGGCGCGATATTCTATATCCTTATCAACCGCTCGAAGCCACCTGTTAAATGCCCCGTATGCCACAAGAATGTATATAAATAAACACCGCTCCCGCCGGATGTTAAAAAGTAAATAAAAGGAGAGTGCTACCTCGTTAGCTTTTAATCTTTTTAGCTGATAAGACTGGGGTCTGAAGTTCGAATCTTCAATCGCCCATTCCAAAGCTAAAAGGCTGGTGGGTAGCCAGTTTTAATGACCCTAGAACATAGTCTTAGTCACTTTCCTCAGGCACAGCGCGTGCCTGCCCTAGAACATAGTCTTTTTTCTAAAGGCACGAGCCAAACAGAGTCTATTGGCAACCTGGTAGACTACTACCTTATGACCTGCAAGGTGGAGGGGAAGAGCCCCGCCACGCTTCTGGCCTATGGATATCCGCTTCGAGAGTTCGCCCGGACTGCCACGGCATTCAATCCTTTACAGATACGACAGTTCCAGCTCGCGCTCCAAAACAGGGGCATATGCGCGGAAACTTGTTCCAGGTATTATCGAGTCCTGCACAGTTTTTCATCCTTTCTTCTAAGAGAGGGCATCATCACCGATAACCCGATGGCCAATATGAAGCCGCCGAAGATTCCTAAAACAATTCACAAACCGCTGACTTCGCTTCATATAAAAAATATCCTGAGCCTGTGCGACAACTCTTTCCTGGGGATCCGCAATAAAGCCATCTTCCTGATGTTCCTGGATACCGGGTTGAGACTCGACGAACTGAGTCACATCAACCGGGCCCAGGTGGACATCAAGCAGGGAACAATCTCTATCATGGGCAAGGGTGCAAAAGAAAGACGCGTCAGGATGGGCAAGGTGACGCACATGGCGTTAATGAGGTGGTGGCTGCTATCACAGGAATACGAATTGCCGTGCTTGTGGCTCACCGAGGAGAAGACGCAGCTGCACCGGGACGGCGTGCAGATAATGATACGGCGCTTGTTCAGACGGGCGGGTGTTACCGGCGTCAAGATAGGACCCCACACAGTCCGGCATACATTCGCTATCAATTCATTCAGGAACGGAGCGCGTGAGTTCGATGTTCAGGTTATCCTGGGACACTCCACGCTAACTATGACTCGCGCCTACATGAGTGACATAGGATCGGATGACGCGATGAAAGCCCACGTGCAATTCAGCCCTGTAGACAATTTGGAATAATATGACTGTCATATTCGAATCAATAAAGAACGGCCCGTGCCGAGCCATGATTATTGTCGGAGATCTCTGCGTCCTGATGATATGCGGGCAGAAGGGCGCCGAAATCGTGATGGCTGTTAGATGTGTAAATCTCTCAGAACAAACAAAAACCGGGCCCGGAGTGTTTACCCCCGGGCCCAGATTATATTTCTTAAGAAATATTCTATTAGACTTTCACCAGTTGCTTACCTCACCCACACCTCTCCAGCGCACAGGCTTTCGCCTTTTCGCAATAGCTTGCGGCATCCTTCGCCCATGCCTCCGCCAGGTCAGCATTGAGCCGAGCAAGTTCCAAGTGAGGCCGGGCCGCTTCCACAGGGTCGAAGGGCTTCACGGCTTCGGCAACCGCCTCATTGACACCGACAGCAATGCGGTGGCAATGGGCAGCCGCTACCATCGAAGCCGCGGCGAGCACATTTGCCTCATCCGCATACTCGCGGGCCTTCCTGGAATGGTTGAGGGAAGAGCGGAGCAGACGACTGAACTCGCTCACTTTAAACGCCTCTTGGCGCGGCGCAAAGCTTGGTTAGCGTGGCCGGCGTCAGGTCTACGATGGAGCGGGCGTCCATGAAAATCTTCGCCATGTCTTTATAAGAGATGTGAACATAGCCTTTGTCGCCAAAGGACGGCCCCCATGAGTTCTTGATTTCGAACCAGCCGTTACAGCACCGGCCATCTTCATAACCGACAAGGCAGAGTGCATGACCACCTTCGATTCTTCCCCTAGGTGAAGGAACGAGCCCGTTGGAGCCGGTATCTCCGAAATTCGAATAAACTTTAATGGCGAGGAGGAGGGAACCGCGCTGCCAGATGGCATCCCGGAGCCCTGCAGGTGTTACCGAAGCATGGCGCTGTATCTTGAACTTGGCCGCATTCTCGGCGGCTCCCGGTAATGCCCGGTCAACGATCGGGTGCGCATCGGAATAAGGGTCAAGCTGGTCTTCGCAGAAACCGGTGTTGAGCATGACCTGGCACATCGAGTACGAATCGGTGCCTTCCTCCGTGGGGTACCCGTCAATCTTCTTGGCCTGGGTATATGCCCACATCTCGGAAAGGTTGATGCAATCTCCGACTGTCTGCTCCCCCACATCTTTGACTTCGAGGGTAGCGACGCCGGCGAAACCTTCACAGGTCCCCGCGTTGCCCTGGTTCTTGACCGGCGTGTGTTTCGCGCGTTCGGTAAAGGCCTTGGGCCGTTTCGAGGCGGTGCGCGGGAAGCTGGTAATCAGCAGATCTTGAGGCCCCGGCCTGCTGGCTAACGCGCCGAGACGATGCCCGAAAGTTGGTGAATACATTGATATTCCTCCTAGACTTTCCCTTTAACCAATGCGAATAATGCGGCGACAACTGCGGAGATCGCCCCGATAGAAGCCACGATGGTACCCCTTACCCAGGAGTCGATACGCTTGTTGGTTTCGCCGTCACATACTTCAGCCTTTTCGGCTTTCAGAATGGCGGTCTTTGCAATTTCCTCAGCCTTCGCGAGTTTGACCATGGTGTCGTTGACTTTGCCGTTCAGGGTTAGCAGGTGTTGGTCGATGCGATTGACGGATGCCAAGAGATTCTTGGTGTCCTCGGTGTTCATTATCAGGAGGTCGCGGTCGCTGAGGTTGGTCAGTCTAGCAGACATCGGAGTCCCCATTTTCAGGCACATAAGCTTCAAGAATCGCCAGCCATGTTTGGCCGATAAGCATGATGGTCGTCGGGCCCAGCGCTATCATCGGCATGTCCACGATCTCGCCGATATCGGGGATGGTCCCGGACATCTGGGAAAAGCTATCCATCGAAAGCACCGAGCGGTACAACGCCTCGATGTTGCGCTTGGGGACTTCGTTATACAGGCAAACGAGGGTCCAGCTTTTGTGTTCGTGGCCTACGGGGTGCAAGACGGCCATAATTTTATCGGTAAACATTCAATCTCCCTATCCATTGCAATCTCGCCTTGAACTGTATCGGGGGGTTGTCGATTTGGTGTTCGTTGATGTAGCTGACGATGTGCCAAACAAACCAGCCTTCGAAGAGTAGACCGTAAACGCCGATTATCGCCCAATACCACGGCGCGAAGATAGCAGTCAAGGCCGAAAAAAGTATCAAGGACCCTTGGAGCGGCTTCCAGAACCACGGGAAGGCCTCGGCGATGCGCGAGAACCAGCGTGTGAAGGGTTCAGGGGACTGGCAGTAGTGGCCATAAAAACGAGGGTAGTGCGTAGCGATGATTGCGATGAGGACGGGGAGAAGAATATCGACAATCAGGGCAGGAATCATACAATCCTCTTCTGCTTCGCGCAGGGGCATCCTTTCCGTTTGCACCTTGAAGACAGCCAGATGCCGGTTTTAACGCCATCATCCCACTTGTGGAATCCCATTTTACAGAGAGCCGTCTGGATCGCGGGTTGATACTTGACCCCCGCAGCACCCAGTAACGCCCCAAGGATGCCCGTGCCGGTTGCCAGCACTCCGCCGTCTTTAGTTACGGCCCCGAATATGATGAGGAACAAGGCGGCAAAAGAAGCGACGCCGATGATGAGTAGCTGCTGCATGGACACCTCCGAATAGCAGGATTTGGATTTTATGGACTGTGGGTAGGGCTGGGTGATACTTGCAAGGGCATGGGTATTGTGGATAGTCTGTCACCTACGCCGTCGAACTCCAGTTCACACAGATAATTGCCGGAGGTGGTAAAGTCAGTTTTTGCAGGAACATAGTGGCAAGTCATCCCGCTATCAAATACACAAGCCCCGTTTACGATTGGCTGTAGAACATCGCTACCCCAAACCAGGAGCCAGATATTATACCCGGCCAAAGATGTGATGATGCGATCGGTTACTCTAAATGATAATGTTGCGCTCGGCCCGTAGTCGTTTTGATTTATCTTAATCACGATTCAATCCTCCATGTTACTTTACGAGACCCGAGAGATGGCAGTGGCGATCTCCCGTTCCGGCATATTGCAGAAAACATCGCGGGTGTTTACAGTGAGTCCACTTTGCCTTGTTGCCAGGGAAAGCGAGTACTGTTCTCCATAAACGCATACACTAAACCGGCAAACTGCATCTCTGAAGCTGATTAGCTGTAAAGCGAACCGTGTTGCCGCGTCCCGCTGTCCCAGCCCGTTCATTACGAACCGCAGGGCCGTGTCTTTGTAGCCCAGTACGCGCAGCTTAAAGCGTGCCGCTGCGTCCTTGAATACATACGTGGCCAAGACAAAGCGGGTCTTGGCCACGGCATAGTTGAGAACCGTCAGGATAAACCGTGAGGCTGCGTTGCCCCAGCCCCGTGCATTGAGGCGGTATCTGACCGAAACGTCTTTGTACGCCTGTACTACCAGCCTGTATCGTGTGGCCGCGTCCTTGAAAGCCCGTACCGTGAGGGCGTACCGCGTGGCCGCGTCCTTGAACCGTTGCACGTACAGCCTGTATCGGGTTGCAACGTCTTTGTAACTTGTGCCGTAGAGTTTGAACCGTGCAGCCGCGTCTTTCCATCCGCGTACCGTCAGGAGATAGCGGGTCGCCGGGTCTTTGTACTGGCGGGCCCAAACCTTATACCGTGTCGGGGCGTCTTTGAAACCCCTTACGACTATGCTGAAACGGCTCTGGATAAACTTGTAGGCCACTGTCCCAGTGGTGACGGTGTAACGGGTGCCAGAATCCTTGAACCCCTGAACGGCTATCCTGACCCGTGTCGTAATGTCTTTAGCTACGCCTAGCCTGAAACGGGTCGCAGCGTCCTTGAAGGCCCTTACTGTCAACTTGAAACGCGTTGAGGCGTCTTTATATGCCCGAACCGTTACAGCAAAGCGTGTCTGGGCGTCTTTGTACTTTTGGACTACGGTCTTGAAACGGGTTGATATGTCCTTGGTTACAACCAGCCTGAACCGCGTGGCTATGTTTTTCCATGCGTTTATCGGGGCGTTGCCTACGCCTGCATAAAAAGACCAGATATAGTTTTGGCCAGCGGTGTTGACCCAATAGCTGTCCCACTGGCCATTGGTTTCCCCGCAATAATAGACGCCGCCCACAACGTCTAACGCAATTAGTGTTGGGACACATGCTACGGTATAAGTAGTCCCATTGGTCAACGGAATTGATACAGATACCGTTCTCCAAGTCGGCCCCGTACCTCTCGCGACGTATGGGGGGCTCCCCACTTTCGCATACGGAGCCCCACTTTGGAATGTGTAAATACCCATTTCGGTACCGCCGCCGCCGCCAGATACGATATAAGCATTTAATGAGGTTACAGCCTTGCCAGCGGGAGCAGTATATGTCCCGTAAAGCTGCGCGATTAAGCTGGTAGATGCGCCGCTGCCGCCAACTGAACTGTACCCAATCGTATCGCCAACTGGGGCAATCGTTAACGGGTAATTCGCGGTCTGTAAGTACCCATCATCATCTGACAAGACAAGATGGGTCGCATCAGGCATTGACCAACTGAACCAGTGGCCATTCGCCTGCATACGATAAAGATGGGCAACCTTGCCCACTTTGTAGTCTTTCCCGCCTTCCTCATTTACTCTAGGGGTTGTGAGATAGAAAGCTATTGAGTTGACTACATGGGCAGGGCGTATGACCCCAGCGTCTACCTCACTTTGGGATAGAGGCGGCTGCCAGTAGGCAGATACGCCCGTATTGTCCCCAAGGGCGAACGTCCATGATGAAACCGCGGGTTTTCTTTGCAGGGTGAATATAATATCCAGCCCGCCCAAGTCATTGAACCCTTGTTTCGGCGGGACTGGTTGAACCGTTATCCCGTACTTGCTGTTCGCAGTTGTTGCGACGGCTAATTCAGCCGTCCCCGTCAAAGAGAGGTCCGGGAATATCCCGAAAGGCAAGGCAAGCGAAAACTGGGTCTCTCCTTCAAAGTGTGAGAATAATAGTTTCGTGGGCGTGATGGCGTTAGGCCCGACAATCACGGACGTAACGTGCCCGCCCGTGGGGCTTGTTATATCCACTCGTCCAGCAGACGGTTTGGTGACTATGGGGGGTGAATAGTTATACATCACAGTACCCTTGGACTACCATCTTGAACCGCGTGCCCACGTCTTTCCAAGCATCGCTAGGAAAGGCCAGTTTGAACCGTGTGCCTTCGTCATTGAACGTACGGGCATTCATCACGAAACGCGCTGCAGCGTCTTTGTAGTTTTGGACGGTCAGTTTGAACCGCGCAGCTGGGTCTTTACAGTTCTGGGCCCAGAGCTTGAACCGCGTGGCCATATCATCGTAAAAAGAGCCCTTGAGGCCAATAGCCCACGTAGCCCAGTCTAGGGTTGAACTTGACTTGGTATCGGTGGACGTGAGCGCGGCTGACCCAGAGTTGTCGCTGTACTCCTCTGTAGCCGCGCTGACGGCCTTCGTTGAGCTTGAGCCAGATAGGGCCCGCGTGCTGTCACGCTGAGTGCGGTTCACCGTGATAGTGATCGAGCCCGTTGCGTTGGCAGAATTGCCCACGCCCACGCCGCAGATAAGCATACGCCCCGGAGTACCCGCAGCGGGCGTTACAGTTGAAGTCGTGGGGCTTGAGCCAGTGTTGTTACCCGTTGCCACGTTCTCAAATGACAGAGTAGCGCCCGTGTAGCTCACCGCGTTCCAAGCCACGCGTGGACTAGAGGCGAAGCCCACGCTCACGGTTTCATTGGCTGCGGAGGCGCGATACATATACCACGCCTCTGTTGAGTTGTTCGTGCTATAACTGACCTTGCTGCCTGTGACATAGGTTGCGGCTGTACCCCCCACGGTCACAGCGTTGGGGGAGGTTGTGCCTATGTACGTGATATTGATAATCACG
>Ga0208613_1000095_pt1 | contig 35838 bp, 58 predicted proteins | sample CryBogmetaGMA6M_FD_184543 | JGI IMG/M metagenome (GOLD analysis project Ga0208613, IMG submission 184543) | Freshwater microbial communities from Crystal Bog, Wisconsin, USA - MA6M (SPAdes) | ecosystem: Environmental > Aquatic > Freshwater > Lake | place: Crystal Bog, Wisconsin, USA | collected... | reverse complement strand
GATTGGTATAAAACGATTATGGGATACGAAAGGTCTTATAAGCGTTGGGAAGCTAGAGTAGACCGCATAGTAAAGAAGTATAAGGATGACAGTCGCTATGACCGCAATCCTAATGCTAGGTTTAATATCCTCTGGTCAAATGTCCAAACCATTCAACCTGCTATTTTTGCTAGACTCCCTAGACCTGATGTAAGCCGTAGATTTAGGGATAATGACCCTATTGGCCGTGTCGCTTCTATGATGCTTGAAAGGGCCTTAGAGTTTGAGATTGAGCACTATGGTGACTACAAATCAGCAATGAATAACGCAGTATTAGACCGATTATTAGGTGGTCGTGGGGTAGCTTGGGTGCGTTATGAGCCGCATATTGTAGGCGAAGAAGATGGCGAGCCTGATGACGGACTAGAAGTAACTGAAGATTCTGACGAAGCTGAAACTGAAGGTGCAGTAGAGAATGAATCACAAGAGCGCATTGAATACGAGTGCTGCCCAGTTGATTATGTCCATTGGCGGGATTTTGGTCACACAATCGCTAGAACTTGGGAAGAAGTCACCGCAGTATGGCGCAGAGTCTATATGTCACGCCCTGCTTTGGTTGAAAGATTTGGTGAAGAAATGGGTCATAAAATCCCATTAGATACAAAGCCAGACGACTTAAAGCAATCTTACAAGTCAGATGACGGAGTATATGAAGCGGTGATATACGAAGTCTGGGATAAAGAAACAGGCAAAGTATTATGGATTTCTAAGTCACTAGGCAAGATTGTTGACGAAAGAGATGACCCACTAGGATTAGAGAACTTCTGGCCTTGTCCAAAACCTTTATATGCAACTCTGACTACAGATAGCCTAGAGCCAATCCCTGACTTTACTATTTATCAAGACCAAGCTAGAGAGTTAGACACGCTATGTGACCGCATAGATGGCTTGATTAACGCCCTTAAAGTGCGTGGTGTATATGACGCTTCAGCAAGTGAGCTACAACGCTTATTTTCTGAAGGCGAAAATAACACCATGATTCCAGTAGCTAACTGGATGGCTTTTGCTGAAAAGCAAGGTATGAAAGGTGCTATTGACTTAGTAGACTTAGCCCCATTCTCGACTGCTTTAATGGCTTGTTATCAAGCAATGGAACAAGTTAAGAATCAAATCTACGAGTTAATGGGTATTTCTGACATTCAAAGAGGTCAATCAGACCCTAATGACACGCTTGGCGCACAGATTATCAAGTCAAATAACGCTGCTGGTCGTCTAAAGACTCAGCAACACGCAGTAGTAGACTTTGCTACTAGCCTATTGTCTATTAAAGCGCAGATTATCTGCAATCACTTTACTGATGACACGCTGGTTAAGATTTCCGGTGCTATGCAGTTATCTGATGAAGATAAACAACTGATTCCGCAAGCTATTGAGTTACTGAGAAACGAAGCCAGCAAAAACTTCCGCATAGAAGTCACCTCTGATTCGATGATTTACCAAGATGAACAGCAAGAAAAAGCCGATAGAATGGCTTTCTTGCAAGCAGTCGGTGGATTTATGCAACAAGCAGTACCAATGGTACAAAACGCACCTGAATTAGCGCCTATGGCGCTTGAAATGCTGAAATTTGGTGTTACTGCGTTTAAAGCAGGCAAGCAATTAGAAGGTATTATTGACGAAACTGCTGATAAATTGCGTGTAACTGCACAAAAATCACAAGGCCAACCTAAACCTCCTCCTCCTGAGATTCAGAAGGCGCAAATGGACAACCAATCGAAGATGCAACAGATTCAGATGCAAGCCCAGGTTGAACAAGCTAAGTTACAAGGTCAAATGCAGCTTGAAAAAGCTAAACAAGAGTACCAAGCCCAAGAGAATCAGCTTAAATTCCAGCTAGAACAGCAACGAAATCAAGCAGATAGGGATATGGAACTTAAAGTAGCCCAAATGAAGATGATGACTGAGAGAAACACTCAGGTCTTGTTAGCTCACATCAACAATGGCGCAAAAATTGAAGTTGCTAGAATTGGCGCACAAGATGACGATGGCGCACAGGCTTATTTGACTGAAGAAGAATATGTCAAAGCGCAAGAACATCCTATGCAACCTATTGCTAACGCTATTGGTCAAGGAAATAACCAAATGGCACAAGCTATCGCTGCTTTAGTAGATACAATCAACCAACAGCACAACAGACCTAAAACTGTATTGCGTGACGAAAACGGCAAAATTGTAGGAGTACATTAATGACTATTACAGTCACCCATAGTAAGGTTTCGGCAATACCTGACGGAACAGACACATCTGTTGTACGCCCTAGTGATTGGAACGCTACTCATACTTTAGTCGGTGTTGGTACTGCCGCTTCTTTAGATGCTGGTGTTGCTAATGGAGTAGCTACACTTGACTCTGGTGGGCAAGTACCACTTTCTCAACTTCCACCACTAGGTGATTTAAACTATCAAGGTGCTTGGAATGCAAACACAAATAGCCCTACACTTATATCCTCAACTGGAACTAAGGGTTATTACTATGTTGTAAGCGTTGCAGGTACAACTAATTTAAACGGTATTACTGACTGGCAAATCGGTGACTGGGCTGTATTTAACGGCTCTGTATGGCAAAAGATTGACAATACTGACGCAGTAACTAGCGTAAACGGCTATACAGGCACAGTCGTATTAACTCAGACTGACATTAGCGGGACAGTCCCAACAAGCCGTACTATTACTGCTGGCACAGGTCTTACAGGTGGCGGTGACTTATCTGCTAACCGCACTTTGGCTATTGCAACTACAGGCGTATCTGCCACAACTTATGGCTCTGCAAGCTCAGTACCTGTCATTGCGGTTAATACACAAGGTCAAATTACTAGCGCAACCAATACAACTATTGCTATTGCAAATACGCAAGTTAGCGGTCTTGGCACAATGTCCACGCAAAATGCAAGCAATGTATCAATTACAGGTGGTTCATTAAACGCAGTAGCTATTGGTCAATCAACTGCTGGAGATGGTAGTTTTGATGTATTAACAGCCAATGTTACTAGACTTACTAATGTAACTTCTTCTGCTGGTATTGTTATTACAGGTACATTTACAGGCTCATCCCCTACTGATGGCCTGGTGATGGATTACGCTACTGGATGGGGTCGTTTTAGCGACTTTGGTGGCGATGGTTTCCAATGGTTTAATGCTGGATTAGCCACAACCAAATTAATGGAATTGTCTAGCACAGGTGCTTTGACTACAACTGGCACAGTAACAGCTAATGGAGTATTACTTACAGGTAATTTAGGGACAGTCACAAGCGTTACAGGCACAAGTCCTGTAGTTAGTAGTGGTGGCACAACCCCTGCTATTAGCATGGCTAAAGCTACCACATCTGTAGATGGTTACTTATCTAGCACCGACTGGACTACATTTAATAATAAACAACCAGCAGGGTCTTATTTAACTACTGTAACTTCAGACGCCCCCTTAACTGGCTCAGGCACTTCAGGTAGTCATTTATCAATGCCAGCCGCTACGACTTCTGTAAATGGTTACCTGACTTCTACGGACTGGAATACATTTAATGGCAAACAAGCCTCAGGTACTTATGTCAATTCTGTAAATGGAACTACTGGTCGCATAACTAGCACAGGTGGCGTAACCCCTATTATTGACCTTGCTTCAGGTGTGGCAACGGCTGGCACAACTGGTTCTGCTACCCTTATTCCTGTAGTCACAATAGACACTTATGGGCGAGTTACAAGTATTACTACTGCTGCAAACCCACAGGGAACAGTCACCTCAGTAACTGGTACTGCCCCTGTAGTAAGTAGCGGTGGTGCAACTCCAGCTATTTCTATGGCTGCCGCCACAACAAGCGTCAATGGCTACCTTACAAGCACAGACTGGACTACCTTTAATAACAAGACTTCCAATACTGGTACGGTTACAAGCGTAGGCGGTACAGGCACAGTCAATGGCTTGACTTTAACAGGCACAGTAACAACTAGCGGAAACCTTACTTTAGGTGGTACTTTAGACTTGTCTAGCCCACCTGCTATTGGCGGTACAGCAGCCGCAGCTATTACTGGCACAACCATTACAGCTACTAAGTTTGTAGGGGTGTCAGGCGGGACATTCTAGTGTTTCAAACAGCTTTCCAAGTTAATGCGTTTCAAAATGACGCATTTCAGATTGTTATTACCCCTACCAATTTAAAGAATGGTGGAGATGATGCGCCTTGGACAAGAGAAGAGTTAAAACGACTTAAAGGTATTCAAAAGAAACTGCGCCTGGCAGAAGCTAAACGCATTGCAGCATTAAAAGCTGACCAAGAAGCAAGAAAACAAACTATTACAGATTTAGTTAACCCTAAACCTGTTGCAAAGACACAACAAAGTAATATACAATCCAATCAAGAAGTTAGCGTTGATATACCGTCAAACCTAGCAAACATTGACCGATACATCGCTAATCTTGAGCAACAACAACAAGACCTGCAAAACGCTGTATTGATAAGAGCTGCAAAACTCCGCTTAGAACAAGAGTTAGCAATCTTAGAAGCCAAGCGTCAAGCAGAATTAGACGATGAAGAGGCCCTATTAGCACTAATCCTGTAAACCCACACGCTAAGTACAAAGAATCTTACGAACACCTACACGCTGGTCGCTATGACGCTGGCTTTAGGTTATTTGAATATCGTTGGCACTCTGAAGTCCTTGCTAATCAAGTTACGCCTTATACGCAAAAACCCCAAGGCCCTACTGTATGGCGTGGGGAAAGCCTTTTAGACAAGACTATTGTTATTCAGATGGAACAAGGCTTTGGCGATATTTTTATGTTTGCCAGATTTCTTCCATTTTTAAAGGTTATGGGCGCTAAAAAGGTCGTATTGCTAACGCATGGCTCATTATTAAGGGTTTTAGGGCAATTTGAATGTATTGATGTACTAACGAATCAGCCTGAATGTCCTGATGTGGTCGAATGTGACTACTGGATAGGCAATATGAGTCTTCCTTACTATATTTCATGCGCTACACCCTATGCTAAGTCATTATTTCCTTTAAATGCTAAGAAAATAGTAGGCTCTGAAGGTTATATGTATGCAAAACCCTCAAATATTGAGCCAAAAATAGGGGTAAATTGGGGCGCAAGTCGCAACATTCTATTTCATATTAAGTCTATTCCTGACCATCAAATGTATAGCTTAGTAGGCGATAACTGCTATTCGCTTTCACCGGAACACAATGGTTTTTTTCACCCACTTCCTGATGATGGTTGGAAAACCGATTGGGCAGTCACAGCAAGCCACATGAAGGCTATGAAAGGCATTGTGACAGTCGATACAGGCACAGCCCACCTTGCGGGTGCATTGGGCATTAAAACGATTGTATTACTGCCTAAAGATGAATATATATGCTGGAGATGGAAAAATACCAAATGGTATGACTCTGTTATTGCATTGCGTCAAGAAGAATATAACCAAGTACCCGATTTAATAAGGAGAATGTAATGGCTTTAGTAAAAGTCCAAGTAACCTGCGCCCATTGTAAGGTAGACCACGAAGAATATGACCCTAAACAGTACGATGATAGGGAAAAATACCTTGCTTATTGGAATCTGCCTTTTGAAGGTGAAGAAGCTGACAAAGCTTGGAAACAAAAGTTAGAAATGACCCCAAAAGAAGCCCCTACTGTGATTTCTGACATTGAAGGGCATATTTCTATGGCTGATGGTAGCTGGATTGATAGCCGGTCAAAACATAGAGAAAACCTAAAACGCAACCATTGTATTGAAATTGGCAACGATGTACCTATGCAACAAAAACCACCAGAACTCAGCAAAAAGTCTATGGAAGCACGAAAACGCCAAATTGCTGAATTGGCTTACGAAAAACTTAAATACTAGGAAAAATCATGGCAGACTTAGACCGCAGAGAAGCATTGGAAGCAGCATTAGACGCAGCAGAGGAGGGTACTCTTGAAGCACCAATCGAGAAAGAAATTGATACATCTGAAGATGATATTACCGATGAATCCGCTAAGGTGGAAAATAGAAATGAGAGTAACGAAGAATCTACCAAAGATGCTGAAGAACTTGAATTTGCGTCTAAGGATGAAGCACAGGAGGAAGAAGTAAAGATTTCTCGCCCTTCAACCTGGAAAAAAGAATATGTCAATATTTGGGACAAAATGGAGAAAGGTGAACAAATCGACAAAGAAGATTTTGTTAAGTTTGCCGAATATGCTAACCAGCGTGAGTCTGAATACAAGAAAGGCGTAAGCACTTATAAAGCTGAAGCTGATAGGGCTAAATCCTATGAAAACGCTATTGCGCCTTATGCCCAAGACTTGCAACGCAGAGGTATTCAACCTACTCAATACATTGAAAACCTAGTCCGTGCAGAACAAATCTTATCTAATGCTGGCTATGACCAAAAAGTCCAAGTATTTCAAAAACTTGCGGCAGATTATGGTATACAATTAAATGGAAATGGACAAGTAACACAACTTGACCCATATACGCAACAACTGATGAATCAGTTAAATATGGTAAATCAGGAAGTTTCAAGCATTAAAGGTCGATTTGCCCAAGAGGAAAATCAACGCTTAATGGGTGAAATTGAAAGAGTAAGAAGTAATGTGGAGAAGTTTCCGCATTTTGATGTGGTAAGGGAAGAAATGGCTCAACTACTTGAGCTAGGGAAAGCCCAAGACCTAGAAACGGCCTACAAGAAAGCCGTGCGTATGAATGATGATGTTTGGGAAATCGAACAGGATAGACTCCTAAAAGATGCCAAACAGTCCTCAATCAAAGCACAGCAAGTAGCGAAGGCTAAGGCTGCTGCGGTTAGTCCAAAGTCCACTACTCCTAGTGGAAAAGTGAGTAATCCAGAAGATAAAAAGGATAGACGGTCTTTAATTGCTGACCAATTAGGTGAAGCAATGAGCCGCAGGGTTTAACTAGCCAATTTTGGCACATTTTTTTAAGGATATATATCATGGCATTTGCTAACTCAGCAATCACCGATATTATCGCTACCACGATTCAAAGTCGTAGCGGTGAATTGGCAGATAACTTAACACAAAACAACGCTATTCTTCAGCGCTTGAATCAGAAGGGCAATGTACGCCCATTCTCAGGCGGTAATGTAATCTTGGAAGAGATTATGTATGATGACACCACAACCAACAATGCTAATAGCTATAGTGGCTATGAAGTATTAAACATTGCTCCAGATAGCCCTATTTCTGCTGCTCAGTACAAAATTGCTCAGTACGCTGATGCAGTTACAATGTCTGGCTTAGAAATGTTGCAAAACTCAAGCAAAGAAGCAATCATCGACTTGTTAGATGGTCGTATGCAAGTTTCTGAAGCTCGTTTGCTTAACCGTATTTCCGGTGACTTATATGGTGACGGTACAGGTAATGGCGGTAAAAACTTAGATGGTTTGGGCGCTGCTGTTGCTGCTGTACCAACCACAGGTACATACGGTGGTATTAACCGTGCTACTTGGACTTTCTGGCAGAATCAAATCACTTCAGGTGCTACTTCTTCAACAACTATCCTTGCTGCTATGACTACTGCTGCTATCAAGCAGATTCGTGGTACTGACAAGGCTGACTTGATTGTTGCTGGTAACACTCTGTATTCCTACTATGTAGGCGCATTGCAAGCTATTCAGCGTATTGCTGCTGAAGAGTCTGGCGCTGCTGGTTTCGCTTCATTGAAATTCTACGGTGGTGGTACTTCTGCTGATGTGGTATTAGGTGGTGGTTATGGCTCACAAGAAACAGCTACATATATGTATTTCTTGAATACCAACTACCTCTTCCTACGCCCACACAAAGAGCGTAACTTTGTACCTATCGGTGGTGAGCGTCAATCTATTAACCAAGATGCGATTGTAAAATTGTATGGTTGGGCTGGTAACTTGACTACTTCTAACTCATTCCTACAAGGTCTGTTGACAGGTAGTTAATCTATAGGGGGAAACCCCTATTTAACTTACCCTCTTAATTAATAAAGGAAATATCATGGCATATACCATTACCCCCCTCTCAGGGATTGATTTAAACGATACACAAACTGTTGCAGAACAAACAGCAAACGCTGGTTTGGTAACATTTGGCCCACTCGGTGCAGAAGTATTTGCTTCCGATGGTAAGCGTTATGTATGGGCTAAAGCTGGCTCAACTATCGCTGCTTCAACAGCAACTTGCTCTATCAACACTACCACTTTCGTAGCAACTGGTGGCGCTGGCTTATACGCTGGCCCAGCAGTCGCTATGGCTTCAGGTGACTATGGTTGGTTTGGCGCTGCTTCTGTTTAATAGGTTAACCCTTTTAAATTGAATATGTAGTACAACTGGGATTCCCTCAAAAGGGGAGTCCCTTTTATTTTTTTATAAACCCCCAAACTACTTTGGAGAATTAAAAATGGCAATAGAAAGCGATGTTTCAGGTGCAGATGCAAGACTAGCGGTTCAATTCTATAAAAAGTCCCTCAAGCAAGATTTAGCTTCTGACGAAGCTGGCAGACCGATTTTTAAAGAATTTGACTTCGTGCGTATTATGATTCCTGGCGATAATTTGACAGAAATCGACACTTATGCCCAAGAGTCCCATAAACAGCGTTTCCCTCGCCAATGGGCGCATTATCAAAATCAAGTATCAAATCATCAAGACATTATTGGCACACCGCTTGAGCAATGGCCACAAATTACTCGTAGCCAAGCTGAAGAATTGCGTGGGCTTAAATTCCATACAGTAGAAGCTATTGCTGACTGCTCTGACCAGCAATTACAGCGTATTGGCATGGTAGCTGGCATGAGTCCTCATAATTTCCGCTTAAAAGCTAAGGCTTTTTTGAATTTAGCTACTGATTCTGCTGAAGTTGCACATAGAGAAGCGGAATTGCAAGCACTTCGTGAAGAAAATGCTAAAATAACCGCAGAAACAGATGCGAAGCTATCCAAAATGCAGGAACAAATGGAAGCGCTACTTGCGGCTGTTGCGGAAAAGAAACCACGCAAACCGAAAGTAGTAGAGGCTTAATATGTCCCAAACGATGCTTCAAATGGTGCAACAGACCGCAGCCGAGTTAAACTTGGCTGTACCTTCTTTTGTTGTCGGCAACACTTCTCAGGATGTACAACAGATTTTAGCCCTGATGAATGGTGCTGGTTATGACTTGCTAAAAGAATATGATTGGCAAGCACTCCAAGTGCAGTATCGTTTTTACACGCAATCTTTTACCGCCAATGCCACAACTGTTAATGGTTCTGCTACATTAACTTTTGAGGCTGGCACAGATTTAAGCAATGTTACAAGCCAATGGCAATTATCAGGCTATAACATTCCTCAAGATACTTATGTTGTAAGTGCTAATAACACGACTAAAGTTGTTGTAATGAGTCAATTTGCTACAGGCAATGGCGTACAGTCAGTAGTATGCGCTCAGACTGCTTATGACCTTCCTGATGACTTTGAAACGATTACAAACCGCACTATGTGGGATAAATCGAAACATTGGGAAATGTTGGGCGCTGAAGATGCACAACAATGGCAATGGCTAAAGTCTGGTTATATCTCTACAGGCCCACGAGTACGCTGGCGTATCCTAGATAATCAATTCTGTATATGGCCTATTATGAATACCCAAGAATACTTGGGATGGGAATATAGGTCAAAAGGTTGGGCGAGAGCCGCAGATAATACAGTAAAAAATAGTTTTACTGCTGACTCAGATACTACAGTTTTGGATGACCGTATTATGGTTTTGTTGACAAAAATGAAGTATTGGGGCATTAAAGGCTTTGATACAACAGTCGTTTCTCAAGATTATCAACGCTATTTATCAGTTGCTAAAGCTAACGATAAAGGTGCGCCTAACTTATCTTTTGCGCCACAACCAAGTAGAGTGCTTATTGGTTACGCCAATATTCCAGACACGGGGTACGGCTCATAATGCTATTACAGCGACCTAAACAAAACTCTGCTACTACTGCTTCTATTCCTGCACCTATTGGTGGTTGGAATGGTAGGGATTCTCTTGCTGAGATGCCCCCTACAGATGCAGTACAAATGGTTAACTTTTACCCTACGCCTAGCGATGTGACATTGCGTAAAGGTTATACCCAAGTTTCTATTGTTACTACTTCTACTGGCGCTAAAACAATTTCAAGCATTACACACTCAGGTGTGACAGCAACGGTTACAACTGCTACAGCACATGGTTTAATAGATAACGAATATATTTCTGTTTCTGGCGCTACTCCAAGCGACTACAACGGAGTATTTATGATTAAAGTAACAGGTGCATCAACCTTTACTTACACAATGCTTTCTGTACCAGCTACTAATGCTACTGTAGTGGGTGCTTATACTATTAAAATAAATACCCCAATCCATACACTAATGGATTACCCTACTAATAGCGGTTATAAGCTATTTGGGGCGTGTGGAAACACTATTTATGACTGTAAACCTGCTACTGCGGTGTCTTATTTTACAGGTATTACTAGCGATAAACTGCAATTTGTCAACATTACTAATAGCGCAGGCTCATTTTTAGTAGCTTGTAATGGTGTTGACCCTGTAATGGTCTTTAATGGTACTTCTTGGTTTTTTATTGCCACGACAAGTACAGCGCAAACAATTAGCACAATTACCCATGTAGGTAATGTAGCAACATTAACGACTTCTGCGCCACATGGTTTAGTTAGTAACAATTATGTTACTATTTCTGGCGCTACTGAAGCAGCTTATAACGGCTCTTATGTCATTACAAAAACAGGTGCAAGTACCTTTACTTACATTATGGCAACAACGCCTGCTGCTAACGCTACAGTAGTAGGTACTTATACAGTTTTAGGCATCACAGGCGCAGATTCATCAACTTTTATTAATGTAAACCTGTTTAAAAATCGCCTATATTTTACGCAAAAAGACACTCTTGCTTGTTGGTTTTTAGATGTAGATTCTATTGCTGGCGCTGCTTCTCCTCTTTATTTCGGTGGAATTGCACGAAATGGTGGTTATTTGCAAGCAATGGGTACTTGGACATTAGATGCTGGTCAAGGTGCTGATGATTATGCTGTGTTTGTAACCAGTATGGGCGAAGTTATTGTATATAACGGCACAGACCCTACTACAATCGCTACTTGGGCATTAAAAGGCGTATGGCAATTAGGGCAAACTTTTAGTCGTAGATGCTTTTTTAAATGGGCTGGTGATTTACTTTTACTGACTCAAGATGGTTTAGTACCACTTGCTTCTGCTTTACAATCTAGCCGCCTAGACCCAAGAATTAACTTAACAGACAAGATTTTCTACCCTATTAGTCAAGCTGCTACTAATTACTATGCTAATTTCGGTTGGCAAATTAACTACTTTGCTAGTGAAAATATGCTGATTTTGTCTATTCCTACCGATATAGGTATGGAACAGTATGTAATGCACACCATTACTAAAGCATGGGCAAGATTTACAGGTATTCAAGGCTATTGTTGGGAAGTATCCGGTGATGCTGATATGCACTTTGGTAGTGATGGCTTTGTAGGTACTTTGTACTCTTCTTTATCAGATAACGGCGCAAATATTTCTGCAACTGCACAAACAGCTTATTCTTATTTTGAGTCACCAGGGCAATTAAAACGCTTTGTGATGGTAAGACCTATACTTCAATCTACAGGTGGCGTACCAGCCGTTTTATGCGGTTTAAGCGTAGATTTTGACACTCAATCACAGTTAGGCGCAGTTTCGTTTAACCCTGCTACACAATCTGAAGGTATTTGGGATACATCAACTTGGGATGGCAATGTTTGGGGTGGTGGGCTTATTACTACTAAAGTATGGCAAGGTGTCACAGGAATAGGTTTTAGTGGCTCTATTAACATTAATGTGGCATCAAGAAACATTGAATTACATTGGGCTAGTACCGACTATATTATGGAAAAAGGTGGTGTCATTTGATTCTTATTAATCAGCAAAGTCTTAAAGACTGGGCTATTAAACATAAGATTCCGACTTCACCTGACGCACATTATGTCGGTCAGGTATTAAATGATGAAATTAGGGCAGTAGTGGTATTTTGCGGTTTTTATGGTAAATCTTGCATGATTCATGTGGGGTCAGAAGGTGAGCATTGGGCAACCAAAGACTTTCTTAAAAAGGTCTTTGATTATCCGTTTAACACATTGAAATTAAAGGTTATAATTGGCACAGTTGCAGGGAGTAACAAAAAAGCCCTAAGACTAGACCGACACCTTGGTTTCAAAGATGTTGCTTTTATTCCTGACGCACATGACGATGGGGATTTGGTAATTCTAGAAATGCGCCCAGAATATTGTAAATGGGCATAAGGAGATAGTAATGGGTGCAGGTTCGACATTTTCGCAAGGTGCTAACGCTAATACAGCTAATCCGTATGCTGGCACTACAAGCCCTTATTTTGGCGCAGCGCAAGCACAAACTTTAGGCAATCTTGCTGGCGCACAACAAGCTACTCAAGCTAATCGAGTTAATCAAAATACACTTTATGGTGGTTTAAACTACCAACAAGGTACAGATGCTAATGGTAATCCTACATGGACTGCTAATCAAACTGGTACTGACCAAACTCAAGGACTTGTAAACTCATCTTTAGCTGGATTACAAGCAAGTATTAATAACCCTGCTTATGGCATTAATCCTGGTCAAACATACAGCGATGCGATTATGCAACGCTTACAGCCACAAATGGCGCAATCCGCAGAGTCAAATAAAGCTGCTTTAGCTAATCAAGGAATTGTCCCTGGTACTCAGGCTTATGACAATGCTATGCGTACATTCCAACAAGGTCAAAACGACTTATTAACAAGCGCCCAAGTACAAGGTATGAATACTGGTTTGCAAGCTCAAGCGCTGCAAGGCACACAAGCTGGACAGATTAAATCTTTAACTACACCTAACCTTATTAATGCACCGCAACAAGCTGCGGTTGCTGGCCCTGATTACACAGGTGCTTTAGCTACTCAAACTAACGCTAATATTGCAGCGCAAAATGCTGCATTAGGACAAGCTACCAATCAGACTGCTGGACTATATGGTTTAGGCTCTGCTGGTATTTTAGGTTTAGCAGCTAATCCAGGCGTTGTTTCAAGTATTGGTAATGGTATTTCAGGTGCTTATAACTGGTTAACTAGCTAATATGTTTAAAAGTAAACATTCTGGTTGGACTTGGGAATTAAAGCGCACCCCTTTTGGAGGCGGTGGTGGTTCATTTAATCCTATTGCGTGGACAGAGCCAATTACTAATGACATTTCTAGCGTTGTAGGAACAGACGGTAGTGGTGGTGGCATTATTGGAAATACACAAAATATTATTAATTCTGCTAGTAGTGGTAATCCATTAGATGTTACTTCTGCAATTTTAGGTACAGATGGAAGTGGTTTAGGCGCTTTAGGTGCTTTAGCCCAAGTTGATAATTCAGTACATACTCTTATTCCTGGTGGTTGGGCTACTGTTGCTGCTATTGCAGCTACCATTGCTTCTGCTGGTGCTGCTTCAGAAACATTAGCTGCAACTACTGGTGGAGAAGCTGCTGCTGGTACTACTGCTGCTGCTGCTGGTGGTGGTGCTGCTGCTGGTTCTGATGCTGCATTTATGGCTTATGATGCTTCAAATTTAGCTGCACAAGGATTAAGTCAAGAAGCTATTGCACAAAATTTAGCTACAAGTTATGGAATTTCTGCTGCTGATGCTCAATCTTTAGCTGCTGCTTCTGCTGATGCTTATGCTACTAGTGGTGCTGCTCCAGCAGGTTTTGAATCTGCTCCTCCCCCTACGTCTACACCTGGCGCAGACCAAGTATTAGCACAACCTGATGTTAATGTAAATTTAGGCGCTACTAATGGCGGCACAGTAAATTCGTTAAATCCAGCATTACCGGCTGCTGGCGCACCTTCAGGAACAAGCGTTGGAATGTCAGGACAATTAGCCCCTGGTACAGTATTAGGCAATGGATTACAAGGCGGTGGTGCTATAGGCTCAAGTTATGCTGCTGGCGCTAATGGTATGCCAGCTACAGATTTCTTTGGTAATTATGTACCAGCTTCATCTATTAATACTGGTGGCGTACCTAATACGATTGCTGGAACAACTGGTACTACTACTAATACAGATTTGCTTAAACTATTAAAGCAAGGTGCTGGCTCTGGTTTGTCTAGCTCATTAGGAAAATTAGCAGCAGGGCAAAATGCTTCTGCTTCTGCATTACCAAACTTAGTGCGTGGCAATCAAAGCCCATTTGCATACACGGCACAGCAACCTATTAGAGATGCACAACCAATGGATTTAAACTCATTGGCTAATTTACTAAAGCAGGGATAATCATGGCAGACCCAACAAACCTTTCAGACCAACAATTTCTATCACAAGACCCCGAAGTCTTGGGTTTACAAAGACAACGCCAGTTAGCTAATTTGCTGACAGGTCAAGCCTTTAATGCGCCACAAGGTCAAATGATTAGTGGGCATTATGTTAAGCCTTCTGCATTGCAACAAGCACTTCCAATGATTAATGCTGCTATTGGTGGTATTACTAATGCTAATTTAGATACTAAAACACAAGAATTAGCTACAGCTTTAAGAGGAAGAAATGCTGCTGAAATTCAAGAATATGCAAGACTACAACAAACTGACCCTGCTAAAGCTATTCAATATGGACTTAATTCACAAAATCCTACATTAAAATCAATGGTTGCTGAAGATTTAAAAATTCAGAAATATGGCGAAGGTGAAATTGGTAAGCGAATAAATTTATCTACAGGTCAAATGGAAACTGTTGGACAAGGTGGAGAAAAATATCATCCACCTATTCATGTAGATACTGGTAATGCGATTGAATTGCGTGACCCTCGTGACCCAACTAAAGTATTGCAAAGATTTGCAAAAGGCATATCTCCTGCTGAAGCTGCTAGATTAAGTGACGAAGGAATACCTTATGGTGGTAATATGCCACAAGCATTGCGTGGACAACCTCCAGTACAAACAATTAACCCTGGTTCTCCTGTGTTGGCTAAACCACCAGTTTCTTTAGCCCCAAATGCACCTGCTTATGCGCAAGGCGCAGTAACAATGCCAGCACAACCAGTACAGCCTACTGCAAAACAACCTACTTTTGAAACTCCACAACCTCCTGCTGGATTATCGCCAAAACAAAATAGAGAATGGTTTACTAAAGCCTCTGAGCCATTAGTAGGTGAGCCTGCTAAAAAAGTATCAGGCGCTATTAACTATCAACAATCATTAGATAATTATAAAAACTTAATTTCTAATTTTAGTGTTGCTGATATGGCAAATCCACAAAAAAGGGCTTTGTTAAGTGAAGCCTACAATACTGTTACTTTGACAGGTAAAGAAGCATTTAATCTTGGTGTCCTTAATGGTGGCGATGAAAGAATTTTAAGTGGTTTACAGCCTAACTTTAATAATCCATCAACATTGTTGGTAACACAAAAAACTGCACAACAAATAGCTAATAATCAAAAGAATTATGCTGCTAATGTAATCAATAATGAATACAAAGTGCATCAAAAAATTGTGCCTCAGAATTTGCGTCAATTTGTAACTATGACAGAAGAAGAGGCTGCTACACCTAAAGCCCCTCCTGTAAATCCAGCTTATAGACCACCTGTTGTTGAAAAAGGACAATGGGGAATTATTAAAGTTGTCCCTGGAAGTACACAATAATGGCAGAATATACAGTACAAGCGCCTGATGGTAATACTGTTGTCTTAACTGGCCCAGAAGGTGCTAGTCAAGCTGATGTTATTGCACAAGCACAAAAGCTATATAAACCACAAACTCAATTTGCTGAAACTGGTGGTGGCGCTGCTTTGGGTAGACCAACACGCAATGTTGCCCAAATATCACCTGAAATTCGCCCATTAGAATCTGCACTTACTGGCGCTGGAAAATCTATTATTACAGACCCAGTATTAGGTATTGCACAATTATTAAGCGGTGGAAAAGTAGGCGGTCAAGCAGCACAAAGATATGCTGAAGAAGCTAAACCTTATCAAGAAGCTAATCCAGGCTCTTATTTAGCAGGTCAAGTTGCTGGCTCTGTTGCCCCTGCTGCTGGCATGGTAAAAGGAGTTGGAATGATTCCTTCTTTTGCTAAAGCAGAAGGGGCTTTATCTCAAGCAATGCCACATATTGCACCTTATATCACTCCAGTTGCACAAGGAATTGGTTATGGTGCAGCGCAAGGTGCTATTACTCCACAAGAACAAGGTTTAACTGGTAAAGATTATTACAAAGAACAAGCTAAAAATATTGGCATAAGTGGCGGTTTAGGCGCTATTCCAGGCGTTGCTTCTGCTGGTGGTCAATTAGCTAAAGCATTACTTACAAAAGGCGCTGGTATATCTACTGGCGCAGGCTCTAAAGCTATTGAAGAAGCATATCAAGCTGGTAAAACTGCAAACCCTGAGTTTTTAACTAATATGCGTGGCGAAGCACCAATGGAAAATGTGCTTAATGCAGCTAAAGCCAACTTATCTGATATGCGTCAAGCAAAAAATACAGCTTATCGGTCAGGAATGGAAGATATTAGCGCAGATAAGACAGTATTAAGTTTTGGTGATATTGAAAAGAAAATTAAAGAAGCTGCAAATATTGGGTCATTTAAAGGTGAAACTACTAATCCTAACGCCATTAAAGCATTAGAAGATATTAAAAAATCTGTAAATCGTTGGAAAAAATTAGACCCTGCTGAATATCACACTCCAGAAGGTATGGATGCTTTAAAACAACGCATTGGCGCTATTTTAGAGGATATTCCATATAATACTAAAGCTAGAAATGTTGCTGATGATATATACCATTCTGTAAAAGAAACGATTAATACACAAGCACCTGTTTATAGCAATGTAATGAAAGATTACAGCGAAAGTGCTGAATTAATTCGTGAAATTGAAAAATCGCTTAGTTTAGGCAAAAAGGCTTCTGTAGCAACAGGATTGAATAAACTTCAATCTTTAATGCGTAACAATGTCAATGCAAACTATGGTTATCGCCAAGAAATAGCCAATAAATTAATGACTGAAGGTGGTCGCAATTTAATGCCAGCTTTAGCAGGACAATCACTTTCCTCATGGACTCCAAGAGGAATAGTAGGTCAAGGGTTGGATGTAAGTGCCGGATTAGGCGCTATTTTAAGTGGTGGAACACATTTACCAGCTTTAGCGGCAACAATGGCATCAACAAGCCCTCGTTTAGTTGGAGAAGCAGCCTATAAAGCAGGTCAATTAGCTAGTAAAATACCTACTACAAATATGTCAGATAAACAAAAGCGCTTAGCGCAATTATTAATGATTAAAGCAGCGCAAGAAGGAGTTACAAAATGAGTAGAAACGGTAGCGGAGTATATAACCTCCCCATAGGTAACCCAGTAGTAACAGGTACTACTATTACAAGTAGCTGGGCTAACACAACTATGCAAAACATAGCTGATGGACTTACTCAATCAGTCGCTTCAGATGGTCAAACACCTATGTCAGGGGCATTGAATATGGCAACAAACGACATTAATAATGTTGGTACACTAACAGCCTTGACAGGCATCTTTGGCGGGACATACTAATCATGGCGCAAACAGGCTACACACCAATTTCGATTTACTATTCTGCAACGACTACCAATGTCCCTACGGCTGGTAATTTAGTTGCTGGCGAATTAGCAATAAATACCGCAGATGGCCGCCTTTTCTACAAAGACTCTAGCGGAGTAGTGCAAGTTATTGGCACTAAAGGTGGCGTAGGCTCGTCTACTACTACTCAAGTCTTATATAACTCTAGCGGTCTTGTAGTCGGTAGTGCTAACCTCACATTTAACGGCACAACACTTACTACAGCTAATGACGCCTCTATTTCAGGTCTTACTGTTGGTAAAGGCGGTGGCGGTGCTACAAACAATACTGCTATAGGACTTAACGCACTTCCAAATACAAATACTGGAACTAACAATACTGCTGTCGGTTCTACAACAATGGCTGTCAATACTGTTACTGGGGCGCAAAATACTACTGTTGGTGTTATATCACAAAGAAATTTAAGTTCAGGTGCTTCTAATAGTTCTTTGGGGTATTCCTCTTTATACACAAACACAACTGGCGCACAAAATACGGCTATTGGTGATTCTTCCCTTTATAACAACACCACCGCATCCAACAACACAGCAGTAGGTTATCAAGCTGGGTATAACAATACTACTGGTACTCAAGATGTATTTATTGGCAGACAAGCTGGATATTCAAGCACAGGAAATTCACAAACTTTTGTTGGTGACCAAGCTGGATATAGCGTAACAAGCGGAAGTAACAATACTTTCGTTGGTCAATATGCTGGTCAAGCTGCAACAACTGGAAGTTATAACGCATTTTTTGGTCAAGGTGCTGGTTATTTGGTAACCACAGGTGGCAAAAACACAATTATTGGCTCTTACAACGGCAATCAAAGCGGTCTAGACATCCGTACAGCAAGTAACTACATTGTGTTATCTGATGGTGATGGTGTATGGAAAATGTATTTTACTAACACAGGCGCACCTTATTTGGGTGCTGTACCAAGTGGAGTAAATGCCACACTTCAATGGAACTCAGGAACAGGTGCAGTTACTTATCTTGTTTCTTCAGCAAAATACAAAACAAACATTCAAGACACAAAGTACGGTCTTGCAGATGTTTTAAAAATGAGGGCAGTAACATTTAATCATATTTCTGATAACACACCTGATATTGGTGTAATTGCAGAAGAAATGGTAGATATTGTTCCTGAAGTCGTAGGTTTAAAAGATGGTGAACCTGACTATGTTGGATATGAAAGATTATCTTCTATATTCATTAAAGCAATCCAAGAACTTAACGCAAAAATCGAAGCACAAGCATTAGAAATCGCACAATTGAAAGGTAATTAAAATGTTAGAACTTACCCCTGAACAAGAAGTACAACGCAGTTACGATGCCGCAATGGATAGCGTAAACCTACTCAACGCTGGCAAGCCTGAAGATATGACTGATGAAGATTGGGCTGAAACAGTTAAGCGTAATAAAGAACACCTTGAAATTCAAATTGCTAAAGGTGCAGAGTTTTATGGCGAACATGATTTAACACCATTTGAAGAAACTGTAAAATAACCACGAAAGGAAATAACATGGAAAACATTAAAAAAAACCAAGTTACGATTGACGATGTAGAGTACGCATTTGAAGATATGACACCTGAACAACAGTCTATGGTGAATCATTTGATTGATTTAGACCGCAAGATTGGTAGTTCACAATTCAATTTAGACCAACTTAATGTAGGCAAACAAGCGTTTTTAACAATGCTCCGTGAATCACTTGCAAAAATAGAGGTGGTGCAATGAACTTTACCTTTACATGGATATTAGACAAGTTTGGCTTTACACCCAAAATTGAAACCTTTGACTTTCCTGTTAAACCTGCCGCCAAAAAAGTTGCCAAAAAAGCCACTAAAGTTGTCGCCAAGAAAACAAAAACAACTAAAAAGTGAGTAATCTTGTGGAACTTGACCCTATTAAATTTGGCATAACGATTCAAAAAGTAGAAGCTATGGAGTATGAAGTAGCTGAATTACGCAAAGATGTTAAGCAACTACTTGAGTTGGCTAATAAGGGTCGTGGAGGCCTGTGGGCGGGCATGATGGTGGTGTCTGCAATATCAGCTTTTGTGGGTTTTATAAGCCATTACATTACTGGAAAATGAAATCCCGCACTATGTGGTTTTCGTTTTTGCTTGTAGTGTTTGGCGCACTATTTGACAACTTTTCTTATTTGCAATCAGTTATAAACGAAAGATACTATGGCATTATTTTGGTTATTGTCGGTATTATTGTCGCTGTATTGCGCTTTCTTACTACTGGGCCTGTAGAATGATATATATCTTATATATACTTTTAGTCCCTATTAACCTTGTTATAACATTGTTAGCACTTGTTATAGCCCCTGTATTGCCTTTGTTTGCTAATCAGCAAGAAGGCTGGTTAGACAATCATTCCTCATGGGGTGTTGGGCCACGATTACCGACCTATTTAGGCTGGTTTATGACCCCTGATAACTCTTTAGACGGTGATGCTACTTTTGCCCAATTAAACCCACCTTGCTATCTTTCACAAATAAAATGGCTTATTCGTAACCCTGCATACGCATTTGGGCTAAGATATTTAGTACCGCTATATATAACTGCTATATACGGTGACAAAACAATTAAGGACAATGACAATGCAAAAGCTGGTTGGTGCTTTATCAAAGCTAACGGACTTTTTCAATTCGTGTATATCAAGCGTATATTTTCTACTTCTCGCTGCATTTATGGTTGCTGTGGCTGGAATATTCGTGGCTTGGTGGATGATAATGTGGTTGATAAGCCAAATCCTTGGATGGCTACCTTTGTTTTCAGCCCAAGAATCTCGGGGTACAAATGATTGACCATGTCAAAATTATCATTATTGCTGTGGTTGTATCTTTTTGTTTCGGTAGTGGCTGGTGGTTGGGTTATTCTAAATACCTTAATTACAAGACAGAGATTGAAATTGTCTCCAAGACACAAGAAGCCAAAGTCGAATCAATCACAAAACAACACGAATTAGTCACTAAAGGAATAGCCAATGAATATGAAGCTAAACTTACTGCTTTGCGTAACTACTATCGGGCTACTAGCGTGTGGAATAACCCCAGTAGCAGTAAAGTGTCCGGCATTTCCACAGCCCCCACAGTCGCTGATGTTGCAACCGCCTACAATCTTTTTGCTGGACAATGCGCTGCCACAACGCAACAAGTAGTCAGCCTGCAAGACTGGATAAACGCCCAGATTGACATTAAATGAATGATTTTAAAGAGTGTTTAGACTTAGTTTTAAAGTCTGAAGGTGGCTGGGTTAATAATTTAAAAGACCCTGGCGGTGAAACGAATTTAGGGGTCACTAAGGCAGTTTGGGAAGAATGGGTAGGTCATCCTGTCGCTACCATGAAAAACCTTACTAAAGACCTTGTAGCCCCTTTGTATGAGCAACGCTACTGGAGACCTTGTTATGGAGAAGTATTACCTAGGGGAGTCGACCTGCTTAGTTTTTCAATGGCAGTTAACGCAGGCCCAGGCAGGGCAGTTAAACTTCTTCAACAATCTCTTGGATGTGTACCTGACGGAGTTATTGGCCCAGCAACAAGAAGCCTTATTCTCGCAAGTAATAGTGCAACTCTTATCGCAAAATTCTCTGAAACTAGGAGAGAGTATTACCGTGCATTAAAAAACTTCCCTATCTTTGGTAAAGGCTGGTTTGCAAGGGTAGATAATGAAGAAAAACAAGCCTTAGATATGGCTAAAAACGGATAGCTACAAATAGCACTAAGCCTAATGCTGACAATACCCCTAGAATCGACCAGAAGTGGCTGTATTCGCTTTTATCAGGTCTTTGTATAGCTGTACACCAACTAGCATCTTTAAGCGCTTCTGAAGTCGTATTATAGCTTTTGCCGACCATTCCATAATTGCGTGTACTCATAGTTGTTTCCCTTTGTTGACAATTAATCGTTAGACTATTGTTTTTTTCTTTTACTATCATTTTTTTGCTGTTTTATGTATTTGCGAAGAATACTCAAAATACCTTCTTCTACCAGTATTCCTAAACCTTCAGCGTCAAAATGCACTAAAGCGTCTGCGCTTCCATCTTCATGCTCTTTTACTATTTCTATTTGAATATTCATTTCTCTTGTGCCTTTCTTAGTTTTGTAATAGCGTCTATTAACACAATACCCATTTCGCTATCCCAAACTGTAGTTTGACCATCACTCCAACCTTCTTGGGTGTAAATAACTTCTTGGTCATAGTTAATATCGTAGGTAACTCTTGACCTACTAACTCGTTTTTGGGTGCATAAATCTTCACGCATTTCAATTAGGCTCATTTCTCTTCTTTAAATAAATCTAGCAATGATATAAACAATAACCGCACCAAGTAACCACCATTTAAAACTTCCATCAAATACCCAGTTTATAAAGTTCATTTCTCTTGTGCCTTATTTGTATTAGGCTTTCTACCATCTTCATATCCATTGTCATAAGCCCTAATTTTTTCTGCTTTCAACGCCTCTATTTCAGCTTGTTGCTGGCGTAGCATGGTGGCTATTTCTTCTCTAGTTACCAGCTTGTACCAACTATCCACTTCCAATAAAATAGCTAGTTCATTTGCAGTCATACATTTCCCCATAAGTTAGCCAAGGTTTAGACACTAATTTGTACCCAAAGATGTACCATAATGGCCCACTAGACACTTCTACAATCCGTCTTTTGCTTTCAATAGCAACTAGCTTTTCAAGAGTGTGCGTAATGTGGTTTTTATACTTAAACATCTCTCTAAACGCTGATTTGGTACGAATACGCTTATCCACATATACCCCCTTCTTTAGCTGCTAAAGACTTCATATAGGTTTTTAAAGCCTTGTCATCTTCTTTGAATATTTTGTTAAATAGGTTATGCGTAGGCATCCTTACTGTATGGGCGTGAAATGTGCCATGCAAAACATAGTAAGAAAATGCCCTACAAGCCAACTCAAACTCCTGGCAATCTGTTTTTTGAGTGCATTTGTCGCAAGGTGCTTCAGCTTCAAATACTCTTCTAATGTATGTATCCATATCCCCTTAATAAAAGTAGCAGGTCAGGTCTTTTTAGTTTGAAATCCCCAAGGGCCATAAAGCTGAATAGTGTCAAGACCTGCTATGTAAGTAATTTATTAAAGTTTCATGCACTTTTACATAGGGACATACCCTAATGTGTTGTAAATAAACAACAAAGAAGGCGGGCTACTTGCTTCTTTACGCTTTCGCCCATTGAAAGGTGAGGCTGACTCTCGTGTGAAGGAGTAATGGAAGGGGAAACCAAGCCAGCCTCGTGATTAGTTTAAACCAGTTTTCAATTTGTATATTTTAAGCAACGCTAGAAACATCTCATAGCCGTCTTTAAGGTCTTGCTCACTATGCTCATAAATGGCTACTTCATTTGTTTCGCCATTAATGTATACATTGGCGCATCGTGCAGATGGGGCTAAAACCTCTCTATACGCTGCAAGCTGTAGTGTATGCTCTAGGTAGGGTGTTAGGTCACCAGGGCTTTTTTCCGTAGTCTTAAAGTCAATTACGACCCCAGTAAAGTCATGGCGTGGTTTGCAATACAAATCGCACTTACCACCATAGCCTTCTTGGTTTACTAGGGACTGCTCTGGAATCCACATCTGAGTCCCAAAATGGGCTGTTATGGCGTCATCTACGACACGGACATACGCTGGCATATCCGGTAGGTAATCTTGGTTGTAAAACGATTCTATGAAGTCATGTATAAGAGTACCCCTAGCCATAGCATCTTGGGATTTTCTTTTAGATAACTCTAATATTCTGGATATATAGTCTTTTTCTTCTTCTTGCAGACCTCTTGGGTTTTCTGCGGCAGCTTTAATGGCCTCAGTCTGAAACCATGTATTAAGTCCAGCTTTAGATAATTGGCTGTTAATTGTAGAAACGGAAGGTACGAGAGTGCCTGGGTTAGCTTTGGCATCTCTAAGCGTTGTATTTCTTTCTTTTCCATTTTTACCTGTAGTTGTATAGCGTGGTGCGCCTGTTTGAGCACAGTACCAATGTTGGCTTTCAGCCATGTTAATTCCCCTTTGTTAATAAATGTGTTTCTCTGTGGTGTGGTTTGCATAACCACATTACATCTAACGGCCTTGAATAATCGTGATGATGCGCTTCTGCTTTATTACCACAAATTAAACAAGGTAAAACTTTAATTGTGCCGTTTTTAATGGCTGTAAATGTTTTACTTCTTGCGCTTCTTTTATGTGAAAACTTTTCTTTTCTAGCTTGGTCTGCTTTAACTTGTACTTTTTTACCGGCTTTACTTTTTGAATATTGTTTTTGATAAATATTTTTACACACCTTGCAGGCTGTGTAATGGCCAACTCTATCACTTCTTGGCGTAAATTCACCAATCGGCTTTAATTGATTGCATTTTATACAAGTAAACATTTAATTAAGTAATTCTAAAATTGCATTTCTATCTACTTCAGTAATGCACATATCAGCGCATACTTGAATCACATCTTTAAGTATTAACTCTAAGTCTTGAGGCTCAAAAGAAATTAACCGCCTTTCTTCATCAACCCCATAGGCTTCCATAGTAATAATGGCTTTTTCGCCAATAACATCTTTGATGTGACTCAGCATGGCTATTCCTTAAAATGGAAGGTCAGAATCTTCAATGGTATGGCGTTTAATTTCATCGCTACCAGCAGGTTTAAATCCCATAGGCTCTTTTACTTTGCCTACAGAAACGCTAAAGAATTTACCAGCTTTAGGTGATTCTTTTACCCATGCTGATAGCCAATGCTCTTTACCATTAATCATAATTGACCCAGTAAAATCGGGGTGCGACTCAGAAATCTTGCGTGTGTTTTTGAAAAGGCTTCCTGCGCCTTCTTTCATTTCGTAGGCCATCTTAAATTTCCTTAGCTTTTACTACTGGTTTAGGTGACGAAGCGGCATTACCATCATCGTCTGCTTGTACTACTCCTACTACTGCTGCTAATGCGTATCTACGCATATAGGTTAGTGCTGACCCTGCGCCTTGTGCATCAGGCTTAGTTACCGGTACAGACATTTCTTGACTTATAAATTCCCCTGATTTATGGGAAATAATGGTAGTTAAAGACATTTTTGTAGCAATATTTACATCGCCATTGTCTTTTTCTAACTGCACAAAATTAATGTCCCCAGGGAATTGCATAACCGCCAACCCATTTTCAGAAAGAAGGCTACGGCAAACATCCCAAACAGACTCAAGGTCAGCATATTTAGACTTAAAAAAAGGATTAGCAGAGTCTTTAATCGCATGGGTCATTTTTCCTTGCACGATAGATAAAGCTAAAGTTAGGTTAGCAATGGAGTCAGAAGTAATCATTTTGCACCTCTAATTGTTGGAAAAGACTCAAGAGGATTTCCAAAAATACCACCAAAGTCTTCAAATACGGATTGAAGCAATACATTGCGTTTGTTGTTAGGTTTGCCACAAGCTGCACGAATAACATCTATATCGTCTTGTGCTAACTCTGTGCCAAATTCCATGTTGTCTAGCGCTATTTCTAAGCGCTCTTCCATTTCCAGCATTAGTTGGTTTAATTCACCCATTTAAATCCCCTTTAATGGCATAGCAAAATTGCTATACACAGACTATAAGCCAACTTATAAAGTTTTGCAATAGCCTTGATAAATATATTATTTTTATGTAAGATTGACGCATGAAAACAACATTTGCACTTACAGACGCACAAATAATAGGTCTTTTAGGGGGCGCTAAGGCAGTTGCTAACCTATTTAAAATTGACCAAGCAGCCGTAAATCAATGGAAAGTCAATGGTATTCCTCTTAACAGGCTGGTATTTTTGGCGGCAGAAATAGAAAAACAATCTAATGGTTTGGTAACTCGTCAAGATATGTTTCCCAAATTGGCATTGTATGTTTGGCCTGAGTTGTTGCCAAAAAACAACAGTTTTGGAAAACAAGATGATATTGAGTAATGTAACCATTTGCGCCATAGACTCAGTACAGCCAGACAAAGCTAAAAAAGCCATAGAAAGAAGTAAAAGAAACATTGAATTTGGTGGTGAATTGTTTATTGACCACATGAGTATTAACAGTCGGCAAGCGTATAGCAAATTTATCCTTCAGGAGTTGCATAAATACATCCATACGGACTTTGTTTTAATAGTGCAATGGGATGGGTGGGTAATTGACGCAAACGCCTGGAATCCTCAATTTTTAGACTATGACTACATAGGTGCTGTATGGCCTTGGCATCCTGAAGGACTAAGAGTTGGTAACGGAGGTTTTTCCCTTAGAAGCAAGAAACTGTTGGAATTAACCAACACTCCTAAGTTTGTTTACGACAATAAAAACGAAGATGATTTAATCTGTCATTTAAATCGTGATTACTTGGTTAGCAACGGAATAAAGTTTGCACCGGAAGAGTTAGCAAGGTATTTTAGCTATGAAAGAGAGTTATCAAATCTGCAAACCTTTGGTTTTCATGGGGATTTTCACATGAGTAAATACTTGTAGTATTATTGCAGTCCGCACTCCAGGCGTACTAAGCACCTAAATCGGTGGCGTGGAAGAAAAGATAGGCGAGTGATGCACCCCACTTCAGCCTAGTAGCGTTAAATGGCGACTACACAAGATTTTAGGGACAAGGTGATACAAGACCTTTAATCGATTGACCATTAACTCAGGTAGGACTGGTTAGTAACATATAAGTTACTAATGGGTCAGTTGATAGTTTCCTATCACCCTTGGTCAACCTATGTTGTAAATATGCAACTAAGGGTTTGTCATAGGTGACAGTAGCTAAGAATAATAAGAAACTAAATTCCTAGACACAAATTACTTTGTCTAGTAACTAAAGGGGATTTAAATGAAAGATGCTATTGGAGTTGCAATTCTTGGTATTATTTTAGGTTGTATGTTTGGTTATGGGTCAGCCCACGCACAAACTTATCAGATGACAAACCCACAAGGTTACAGTCAAGGTACAGTACAGATTCAAGGTAATACAGCACAGTTTGTAAACCCTATGGGTTACACCACTCAGACTGCTACTATCTATCCTAATCAGATTGTATTTACAAGCCCAAGTGGTTATACAACTGGCGTAGTAGGTACACCGCAATACACAACACCAGCTAGTTCATCTACACCTACAAGCCCACGCACCCTACAATAGGAGAGGAGAATGTTTGATGAATTCTGGTCTATTTATCCACGCAAAGTTAATAAAGCAGTTGCACGAAAGTCCTGGCAACGACTTACAGAAGCACAGCAACTTATGGCTGCAAAAGCTATTAGCGTACATTGCGACTACTGGAAAGCAAAAGAAACTGAATTAGAATTTATACCTCATGCAAGCACTTGGCTTAATGGCGAAAGATTTGAAGATGAAATAGTAATTGAACCCAAGAAAGAAAAGATTGATAAAAAGTGGATGTTTTCTAACGATGGTATTGAAGCTAAAGCTAGAGAACTTGGTGTTTTTGGTACTGGTTACGATTCTTACGATAGTCTTAAACAAAAATGTATGAGGAAGCTAAACATCGCTGTGGTGTAAGACAATTATGCAAATGGCGCAAAGAATGGGGTTTAACCAAGTTTAGACTGTATCTAAGTAAATACAATTTAAACGAAAAGTTACTTCAAGATTTTTATACACAGTATGAAAAAGGCAACAGGGGAGAGGTAAACAAATGGCTTTAGATAAAATATTAATTGCAATGACAGGATTTTCTTATTGCATAGTTGCAGTTATTCAGCTTAAAAAAGGGTCTATACCAAACGCAATGATTTGGGCTGGTTATAGCTTTTCTCAAATTGGACTTTGGATGGCCCTTAAATGATTGGCGTTTTATTTGCACGACAAGATAGCCGTTATAAAGATTTACCTGGCTATGATGTTTACGACATTGACCGTGATGCCAGAAACTTTAATAAAAGTTACCCTGTTATTGCACACCCACCATGCCGTGCTTGGGGTCGTTTAAGTCACATGGCTAATCCACGCCCAGATGAAAAAGATTTAGCTTGGTTTGCATTAGAAAAAGTGCGTAAAAATGGTGGTGTATTAGAACATCCTAAAGGTAGTCGTTTATGGAAAGAAGCGCCATTGCCTATGCCTGGCGAATTTCCTGATGAACATGGTGGTTTTAGTATTCTTATTGACCAATATCATTTTGGTCATGTTGCTAGAAAATGGACACATCTTTACATTGTTGGAATTACACCAAATGAATTACCTGAAATTCCAATTAGGGGGGGGGCTGCCTTGGAAAACTATTTGTGGAATTACAGGCCAACCTGGTCGTAGATGCACTCAATACGAAAGGGAATACAGTCCCGATGGATTGATTGAATTTATGACTAAAATTTGTGAGATGATTAAATGAAAGAATATGACCCAAATGATGCGATTGACTATATATACACAAATGCGCCAGCGTATGCCAAAGCGAAAGGTGAACTCGCTGAACTCGAGGCATTTAAGTCTAGCCTTAAGGCTATTAAAATGTCTGAATCGTCAGAACAAAGCCTTGGGGCGCAAGAAAGAGAAGCGTATCGTAGCGAGGCTTACCAGTCATTATGTAAGGCCATTGGTTTGGCGACAGAAAACGCAGAAACACTTAGATGGAAATTAGAAGCTGCCAAGATGCGTTTTGAGGCATGGCGTACACAAGAAGCAAGCAATAGAAACATAGAAAGAATGACACGATGAATGACTATTCTGAAAACTACCTTAAACTTCAAAGATTAATGAAGTCTTACCATAACGCTACACTTAAATGCGATTATGAATTAGCCACACAATTAGCCCATGAGTTATCAGAAGAAACCATTAAATTAGAATTTGCTACTTATGACCAGATAAGAAAACAATGGCTGTCTTAATGCGGTCTTTATTAGCTTCTCATGTTGATTATGGGGATTTTGTTGGGGTAATCCCCAATAGTCCTAAATTTACGCCTAGTGATTTAGATGGTATTGCTGAAAGAAATGGCAAGTTTTTTGTAATGGAATGGAAGCGCCCCAAAGAAAAAGTAAGCACCGGTCAGCGTATTATGTTGCAAGCACTAGCTGGTAAAGCTGATTTTATTGTTGTTATAGTAATAGGTGATACTGACAATGGTATGAAAATTGAAGAATTTTTCTTAGTGCAGCCACATGGGTCATGTATCAAAATTGGTACATCCAAGCAAGAATTTATAGCGTATTACAAACAATGGTTTGAATGGGCAGATGGCAACTAAAGCAGAAAAAGACAATTATGCAAAACTGGCACGACTGGGCTGTATATTGTGCAAACAAACAGATGTGCGAAACCTTGACGATTCCCCTGTTGAAATGCACCACATCAGAAGATATGGAAGTAAAAGAAGCCTTGCACCTGTCATCCCTTTGTGCGCCATTCATCATCGACTTGGCGATACCAGTATTCACCAGCTTGGACATAAAGGGTTTGAAAAGCATTGGGGTTTCTCTGAAGAAGATTTGTTAGCCCTAATATGAATGACCTTTTACTATATTTTGGTATATTTGTGCTATTTTCACCTTTAATTGCACTATGGATAGTGCTGAGTTGACAGATGAAGAAATTGAAAACGCTTGGTATTCTTTAGGATTACGAGGCGTTGCTTCTGCTAATGAATGGCAAACACGCTATAGATTTGCTAGGGAATTAGAAAAGTTAATTAAAGCTCAAGTGGGTCAAAACCTAATTCGTGTGCCACCATCTTGCAACGAGTCCTAAATGGCTTGCCATGTTGCATCCATTTATCACCTTTTTGACGATGAAAACTCATGTGTACGCACTCATGTGCAAGAGTAGTTAGAAGGGTATAGAAATGACCACACCTGGCAGAAGATATAGTAATGCAATGCTCATAATCTTCTTCTGTGTTGTATAAATAAGTCCCCATTGTTTCTGGGTCAGAAGTCACAATAAACTCTACTTCTTCTGGCAATGGCATATTCCATTTAGTAAATGGATAACAACAATAAAGAGAAGCGTACAGGTTTTTAATAACCGAAGATGTCAGCCTCATACTACAAATTTATTACTTTTAGTTAAATTTTGTTTTGCTGGTATTACTCTTAAATTTTCATATATATGTAATCCACAAACTTTTTCATTTTTAATAGGAATTATGTGGTCTACATGGTATTTTTCACCAGTATTTTTAGTTAACATTGCAGCCAAAGAATATAAAGCATCAATTCTTGTGTAATTAACCCATTTTGGAATTGCTTGCAATTTTAACATTTGTCTTTTTCTTACTTTTGCAAGAGTTTTTTCTGGATACTTGCGTTGATATTTCATTACATTTTTTCTAGTGTGTTTTTTAAATTCTTCACTAGAACGGTATTCAGCAATCTTTAATGAATTATTTTCTTCATATTTTTTTCTTGATTCACGCACTTTTTCAGCATTGTCTTTTGCCCATGCTTTTTTGTACTCATATCGTCTTTGTTGTAATTCTGTTCTCATACCTGGTGTACCTTACCCCTGAAGTCAACTTGGTTTTCTCCACATACACGGATTAATTCGGGTTGCAATAACTTAGATTGGTCAAATGACAACATCACAAATCCAGAATTCCAATCTTTAGGTGTGTCTTCAGTATAATTGAACTGTTGCCCCATAGGGTCAGCTAAAGTCCCAGTCTGGACTCCCCAGCGTGTGCCGTTGTAATCATTAAATGGAATAGAAGATAAGACATGGGTATGGCCGGTAATCATATTCACACCAGAATTGACCGCATTATTCCTACCACCAGTCCAGCCACCTTTCCAGCGATGCTTAATACAAGTATCTTCATTTACCCAAAATGACCAACAAGGCTGCCACATAGGAAAGTAATCCCGCAATGAAGTACCAAACACACCCTCAAATGTAGGAAGATTAGCAATAATAGACATTTCAAGTCTTTGGTCATGGTTGCCCATAGGCCAAAACAACTTAGACCCTTTAGAAACTGCTTCAATTTCACCTAAGTAATACTGACAGGCTTCTAATTCTTCTTTGACAGTAGGTACTTTATTCCAATCTTGGCGTGGGAAACGGCTTAAATTAGCCCCATCCAGCGCATCGCCATTACAGACTACTGCCGTAGGCTTAAACTCTTTAATCATCTCTAAGAGTGCTTTAAACGCTGTGGTGGTATCGTCAGGCCAAAAGTGTGCATCACTAAAGACAATGACTCTGCCTTTTTCTATATCCATACCCCTACGAGTATGTCCTGTAGTTTGGGCGATTTTCTTTAACTGGTCAAAACGCTGGTCATCTACTGAAGGCAATTCAATCTTATGCCTTGCTTCTATTGACCTTCTTCTGTTATATACTGAGCGCTGACTAACACCTATTTTTGTTGCCATTACAACGGCTGAGCCACATTCTTTCCAGGTTGCAATCCACTCTTCATCGCTTAAATGGTACATTGAATTCCCCTTAACAAGTTAAACGACACTAACATACAATTATGGCATTTGCGAAAAAAGTTGATAAGAATCAAGTCTTTGTTGTGAAAACACTACGAGATTATGGGGCGCAAGTATTTCATTTGCATACACAAGGCGGTGGAATACCGGATTTAATGGTTTGCTATAACGACCAAACTATTTTACTTGAAGTCAAGGATGGGGAAGCCAAGAAGCTAACCCCTTTACAAATTAAGCTATTTGCTGGCTGGCAAGGTGGGCCATTACATAGGGTAAATTCATGCGAAGAAGCAATTAATGTATTAAAATTGTACGAAACGGAGAAATAATCATGCCAATGGACAAATCAGGCTCGGCTCAATCAGTCGGCAAAAACTATAAGACAGAAGTTGCCGCAGGAAAGCCTAAGAAGCAAGCTCTGGCAATTGCATTGTCTGAACAACGCACCCATGCTAAAGGTAAAGTAAAGTCTAAGCTAGAAGCTGCTTATGCTAAACACATGGCTGGCACAGAAGAAAAAGGTGAAACCAAGAAAGAGTCTAAAAAGACTGAGAAAGCTGAGATGTAATGTTTAACCTACCATCCGTAGTCGGCAAAAAAGACAAACGCAAACAAGAAGAAAATGTTGGTAGCGATAAAGACATTCTAAATAAGAAAATTAACGATAGACTAAAGCGTAAAGAGAAGTTAGCTAAAGCTATGAATAAGCTACATGACGCTGACATTGGCTGATTATGGCTATTTCTCTTGCTGATGCGTTAAGACAAACAGGTTACTCCCAAGATGGGGAATTAGCCGTACCTGCATCAGTAGAACCTACAATGACTTCTATATTGCAAAAGCATATAGCGTCATTACCACAGCAATTAGCTACAAACCAGCAAGCAATGAATAGCGCTATTGGTGGATGGAATAAGACAGACTTTGGTACAGGTCAACCTAACCCTAATTACCGCCCAGAAGCAATACAAGAATTAACCCAGTTAATGCCTAATGTGGCTGGCATTATTTCACCCAAAGTAGTAAATCAAATGGGTATGGCTACTACATTGCCTAAAGATGACATATTTAACCAAGCTGTAGCAAACACGCCAAATGCCCGTATATCTGATGAAGGATTGCATTTAAACTTAATGCGTAAACAAAAGCCTGAACAAGCAATGACTGAATCAGTAAGGTCAGGAGTATTTTATTTGCCAGAAGGTTCTCCTAGCATGAAGCATTATGGTGGGGCAGGCGGATATGGCGGTACAGACAAAATTACTGGTGAAACATTATACAAAAACCCATTATTTGTTAAAGGCGCTACTGGTGGTAAAGCGCCTGAAGCCGCTTATGCCCAACTAACTGACAAAGCCCAATTAAAAGCATTGCAAGATGATGTTTCTAAAGTTATTTCAACATATCCTGATGAATTTAAAACAATAATTGATGGCAAATCAATAGATAGCCCTGTAGCACAAAGAATTTTAAAATTAGGCGGAAAACCAGAAACATTTATTGAAAGTATGCAATCTAATTTAAATTCCAAAAAAGAAGCTCTTAAAAAGGCAAGTAAAGAAGAAATTTTGCCTGGAGTTTCTGAGTACGATGTTGCCAAATTAGATTTAGATTCAACTGTAAAAATGATTGACGAAGCAAAATCTTACATTGGTAAAAAAATTAGCAACAGACCAGCTAATCTTGTAAATGTTGAAGAATTTTTAAGCAAACACGCACCTGATTTATCTGATTACGCTAGCTATATTATTGATAATAGCAAAAAAGGCAATCAACTTAAATATGCTTTGCAGGAAGCTGCTGTAGCGCAAAAAGTACGAGATGCAGGACATGACTCGGTAATAGGCCATAGTAAAGGTAAAAATGGCCCTTTTATATCTGAAATATTTGATGTAAGAGAGTCGCATTACCCAGACCAATATGGAAATTTTGAATTAAATCCTAAATTTGAAGAAATGACACGCAAACAAATTTTAGAAAATGAATTTAAAAAGCGTGTAGAATAAAATCCTTATAAATCAATTACTTGAGATTATATGGCAAATAAAGTGTCGAAATCTGTAGAAAAGAATTTAAATAGGGCTGGAAGAAAGCCAGGAGTGCCTAATAAAGCCACACAAGAGGCTCGTGAGGCTGTTAAAGCTATTCTTGATAGCAACCTACCATTTATTCAATCATGGATACAGCAGACCGCTGAAGGCATTATGGATGACCAGACTGGAAAGTACATAGTCCAGCCTAATCCTGCTAAGGCTTGTGAGATAGTACAGAATCTAGTTGAATACTCAGTACCTAAACTAGCCAGGACTGAAGTAGTAGGCGATGAAAAAGCCCCTCAACGCATGGTGGTGTCTTGGAAGAAATAGTCCAAGAGGTAGAACTAGACTACCAACCTCGTGATGTATTCCTAGATTTCCATGAAAGACAGCAACGCTGGGCAGTTATTGTTGCTCACCGTAGATGTGGCAAAACTGTTAGTTGCATTAATGAATTAATCTATAAAGCACTAATAGAGGGCAAAGAAGATGGTCGCTACGCTTATGTTGCACCATATTACAGCCAAGCTAAGAATATCGCTTGGGACTACCTATTAAGATTTAGTAAGCCTGTAATGGCTAAAGCTAATCAATCAGAATTATGGGTGGAACTAATAAATGGCGCAAGGATTAGGTTGTTTGGTGCTGATAATGCTGACTCTCTCCGTGGTCTATACCTTGATGGGGTTGTCCTAGATGAGTATGCAGATATGCGCCCTCGTATTTGGGGCGAGATTATTCGGCCTTTGTTGGCAGACAGACTCGGTTGGGCAGTTTTCATTGGTACGCCCAAGGGTCATAATGCCTTTTGGGACATTTATTCCGCAGCCACCAACTCCCATGATTGGTATGCCAAAACCTTAAGGGCTAGTAATACAGGGTTAATACCACAATCTGAGTTAGACGATGCTGCTAAGTCTATGACTCAAGACCAATATCTCCAAGAGTTTGAGTGCGATTTTGAATCCGCAATCCTAGGGGCATATTACGGCAAGGAGATGCGCCAGCTTACTGACCAAGGCAGAATCATTGATATTGCTTATGACCCTATGTTTCCTGTGCATACAGCATGGGACTTAGGCTATAGCGATGACACCGCTATTTGGTGGTTTCAAGTAGTGCATGGCGAGATTCGTATGCTTGACTATCATTCAAGTAATGGTCAACCAGTCGCTTTCTATGCTGGAATTATTCAGTCAAGAGAAGCGGAAAGAGGCTATGTGTATGGTACACATTATTTACCCCATGATGCTCGTGCAAAGACTTTAGCGTCAAATAGAAGCATAATTGAGCAACTTTCAGACAAAATTGCGTTAAAATCAATGAAAATTGTACCAATGTTGTCATTGCAAGATGGAATACAAGCTACACGACTAGCATTAACTAGGGCTTGGTTTGACCATAAATGTGAGGATGGCATTGAATGTTTGAGGCAGTACCAGCGTGAGTACGATGAGGACAAGAAGGTCTTTAGGGATAAACCTAGACATGATTGGACTTCTCATGGTGCAGACGCATTTAGGATGCTAAGTATTGCCTGGAAAGAAGAAGCTAAGTTACCCTCGAAAGATGACTCGATTAGAGGTGTATTTGTAGGCAAAACAGATGTAACTTTAAAAGAATTGTGGTCACAGCAACAAACTGTTACCAACAGGAGAATTTAATGTTTTTTGTGTATGTGGATTGCAAACCTAATGGAGTGCCATTTTATATTGGCAAAGGTAATGCTGACCGCTTAAACAAGAAATCAAGAGTAAATCGCCATCACACTAATATTTGCGCTAAATACCCTGATTGGTATAGAGGTTTAGCATTTATGGGCAGCGAAACCGATGCGTTTGCTAAAGAAGTTGAATTGATTGCCAAATATCGCTCTATTGTTGTTAATAGGACAAATGGTGGCGAAGGTGTTAGCGGTTTGACTCCTTGGAATAAAGGTTTACCAATGCTTCCCCATGTTAAGGAAATATTGTTAAATGCAAAGTTAGGTAAGAAAGCCAGCGAAGAAACAAAAAGAAAAATGAGTGAAGCCAGAAAAGGCAAAAGCATTAAAAAAGGTTTTAAACATACAGACGAAACAAAAGCCAAAATGAGTTTAGCTAGTAAAAGCCATATTCGGACACCTGAATGGAAGCAAAAGATAGCTGAGTCAGTCAAGGCAAACTGGGCAAAAAGAAAGCAAGGTTAATTATGGCTAATGACAAAGCTACTGTAAATCATACATACGAGGATTGGTATAAAGTCCTAATGGGTTATGAGCGCTCTTATAAGCGTTGGGAAGCTAGAGTAGACCGCATCGTAAAGAAGTATAAAGATGACAGTCGCTATGACAGAAATCCTAATGCTAGATTTAATATTCTTTGGTCAAATGTCCAAACCATTCAGCCAGCTATCTTTGCTAGACTTCCTCGCCCTGATGTAAGCCGTAGATTCCGTGATAACGACCCTATTGGCCGTGTCGCTTCTATGATGCTTGAAAGGGCCTTAGAGTTTGAGATTGAGCACTATGGTGACTACAAATCAGCCATGAATAACGCTGTATTAGACCGATTATTAGGTGGTCGTGGTGTAGCTTGGGTGCGTTATGAGCCGCATATTGTAGGCGAAAAAGATGGCAAGCCTGATGACGGACTAGAAGTAACTGAAGATTCTGACGAAGCTGAAACTGAAGGTGCAGTAGAGAATGAATCACAAGAGCGCATTGAATACGAGTGCTGCCCAGTTGATTATGTCCATTGG
>Ga0208613_1000093_pt1 | contig 36579 bp, 37 predicted proteins | sample CryBogmetaGMA6M_FD_184543 | JGI IMG/M metagenome (GOLD analysis project Ga0208613, IMG submission 184543) | Freshwater microbial communities from Crystal Bog, Wisconsin, USA - MA6M (SPAdes) | ecosystem: Environmental > Aquatic > Freshwater > Lake | place: Crystal Bog, Wisconsin, USA | collected... | reverse complement strand
GCCCCTTCATCGCCCCCGTCTGGTCCGACGCACAGCGTGAAGCCGATTTCAATAAATGGCTGAGCCCCCTGGCACCGGCCTATGGTCTGCGTTTGGACACGCTGCGCAGCGCATCGGCCGATGCCAGCTTTCGGCGTTATTTCCGTGTTGATGGCGAACAAGCCAGCCTCATCATCATGGACGCACCACCCGACAAGGAAGACTGCCGCCCATTCGCCAAGGTCGCCCAGCTGATGCAGGCCGCACACATCCATGCGCCCGAAGTGCTGGCCTGGGACGAAGCCAGTGGTTTCATGCTGCTGACCGACCTGGGTGCGCAGACGATGATGCAGGTCATCAACCCGGACGACGCCGCTGCCAACCAAGGCTTGTATCTGCAAGCGGTGGACGCCCTGATTACCTGGCAACTGGCCTCCACCCCGGGTGTGCTGCCCCCTTACAACGAAGCCCTGTTGCGCCGTGAACTGGAGTTATTCCCCGACTGGTATATAGCCCGGCACCGGGGCGTGGCGGTAGAAGGCGATGTGCGCCGGATACTGGATGACGCCTTCAAAGTCATCATTGAACGCAATCTGGCCTGGCCCAGCGTCTATGTGCACCGCGATTTCATGCCGCGCAATTTAATGGTGGCCGCTCCTGGTGCCCGTTTGGGCGTACTGGACTTTCAGGACGCTGTTTATGGCCCCATCACCTACGACATCGCCAGCCTGATGCGCGACGCGTTTTTGAGCTGGGACGAAGACTTTTGCCTGGACATCACCATCCGCTACTGGGACAAAGCCCGCAAAGCCGGTCTGCCCGTGGGTGACGACTTTGGCGAGTTTTACCGCGGCGTCGAGTGGATGGGCCTGCAGCGCCACCTGAAAGTGGCTGGTATCTTCGCCCGCCTGACCCTGCGCGATGGCAAGCCGCAGTACCTGGCAGACACGCCGCGCTTCATCCACTACATCCGCGCCACCTGCGAACGCTACCGCGAACTCAAACCACTGCTGCGCCTGATCGAGCGCATCGAAGGCATTGAAGTGGCCAATGGCTACTCTTTTGGTAAAGTTTAAGCCTAATCAGGCTCTAGCCCCCGTCCCACTTGCGTAAGCAGCTACTATTTTCATAGCGTTTTAAGATGCCCCGCTTTTACTGCCCCACCCCCTTGATTCCCGGTGAATCGCTTGAGTTGCCCGCCGGAGCCGCCCGCCATGTGCAGGTGCTGCGCCTGCAGCCGGGTGACGGCATCACCTTGTTCAACGGCGGACCGGGCCTGGCAAGCAGTGGCGGCGAATTCGAAGCCACCGTGACCCGCATGGGCCGCAGCGATGTGCAGGTGCAGATCGACGCGCATGTCCCAGTAGAGCGCGAAGCCTCGCGTGCGATTCATCTGGTGGTGGGCATGCCCGCCAACGATCGCATGGACTGGCTGGTCGAAAAAGCCACCGAGTTGGGCGTGGCCAGCCTGCAACCGGTCATGACTGAACGCAGCGTGCTGCGGCTCAGCGGTGAACGGGCTGAAAAGAAAGTGGCGCACTGGCAAAGCGTGGCGATTGCCGCCTGTGAGCAATGCGGCGGCAACCGGGTGCCGGTGATTCACGAGGTGATGAGCCTTGCCGCCTGGACCAAAGCCCGGGCGCTGACACAGGTGGCGCAGCCCACACTGGCCGGGCAATCGTTGCTGCTCTCCTTGCGCACGGGTACCCAAAGTTTGCGCACGGTCGTCAGCACACTGGATCAAACCACCGGGAACACCTTCGAAGCCATCACTTTTCTGTCGGGCCCCGAAGGCGGTTTAAGCGCTAACGAAGAAGAACTGGCCCTGGCCTGCGGCTTTGCGCCAGTCACCCTGGGTCCGCGGGTGCTGCGGTCCGAGACCGCGGCGCTGGTGGCGCTGGCTGCGCTGCTGGTTTAGCCGCATAGAGTCACGGCAAGCTTTCAGGAGCGCGTCATTCTCCGTAAACCTGAACGGCGCGCCGCACGAAGGCATCCACCATGCTCAACGCGATATGGTCAAACGCCGAGCCCACGAATTTCTCCAGCGTCACATGGTTAAACCCATAGGTCAGTGACAGTTCCACCTTGCAAGCCCGCTGACTGCCATCGCCCAAAGGGATGAAGTTCCATTCGCCATCCAGTCGGGAAAAAGGGCCATCCACCAGCGTCATGGTCACCTGGCGACCTGGAATATGGTGGTTTCGGGTGGTAAAAATATGCCCAACGCCATGAAAGGCAATGCCCATTTCGACCACCGTACTGCTCTCGTCCACCGTGACCTCGCGGGCGCTGGCGCACCAGGGCAAGAACTTGGGGTAGAGATCCACCTCGGTCACGAGCCGGTACATTTCCTCCGGGCTGTAAGAAAGCAACACGGATTTGTGGACATTTTTCACAGCGAGCGTCCCGTCATCATTTGGCCCCTGCCTTGGTCGCAACAATCACCTGGAAATTCCCAAAGAATACGGTGCGTCGCTTGCAGGTGATCCCTTCAAACGACTCCAGCTGCTTCACGGGATCATGGGTACTCCAGAGCGCAAGCCCCAGGGGCTCGAAAACCTTGAAGTAGGTCCAGCTGAGGGCCCGCAAGACCCAGACATCTGGCCGGTGAAATTCAGCCAGAAACAGTTGACCGCCCGGCTCCAGAACCCGCACAGCTTCCTTCAAGGCTTCCGCCTTGAGCGGGTGGGGCAACTCGTGGAGCAAGAAGAAAATTACATTGGCCGCCACCGACTCATCGGCTTGCTTCATGGCAATGGCGTTTTCTTCCAGAAACACCACTTGTCCGGCGTATTCGCTGGTCTTGTCATGCGCGTTTACAAGCTCATTTTTGATGATGTCTGCAATCAAAACACTGTGTACACCCGACTCAATGGACGCTTTGACAACTCGCGGAATGACGTTACCAAAGGCACAGGAGGTGATCAGCACCTTTTTCTCCAGCAGATTCATGAGTCCGAGGCCGTGGGTAATGGCCGAGACCAGACGGTCGTACTGAAACAACAGGATGGCAGCAATCAGGGGTTGGAAATCGATCAGCTTGATCAGCCGCATGTCGGAATAGATCGGATAAATATGGGCATCGTCGTTTGCTGAACGGCCCGTAACGCTGCGCAATAACAAGGCGCCGCGCGTCAGCGTAAAAAAGAACAGAGCGGTGCTCGAAAGCAAAAAAACAACTGCGTACGCCACATACATCAACCAAGACGGCATAAATAACCTTTGAAATTCAAATGAATAGCAGGCACTTTGAGCCCCCGCCAAGAGGTGCTCAAAGCGACCCAAACAAGTTGCACTATATTAAAAATTTGCTAGATGCGAATCAGGTACAACAAAGTCAGCACCGTCCCCACTGACGCCACGCTGTACACCACCAGTGCCACCCGGCCATCTTGGCGCAGTCCAAAGTCATGCAAAGTCACACGCAAGCGGTGTGCCGCATGCCAGAGAAACAAGGTAATCACACCCAGCAGCGCCAGTTTACCCAGCCAGTTGGCCGCAAAGGCGTGCAGGTTGGCATAGCTCAGGACACTCGGTGCATGGCCCCAAGCTGCCAACAAAAACAGCAACACCAGCACCGGGGCCAGAAAAGCCGCCAAGGTGCCACCGGCAGCAAACAGGCTCCAGAAGATTGGCTTATTGGACTTGGCCATGGCTAAAACACCCCCGCAAACAACAATACCGACACGGTCGTCACCAACCACACCGCGTAGTGCGCGCCAATGATGTATTTGCCGGCTAAGAACTCTTCGCCCATTTGCACAGGCAATGCCTTGGGCGTGACATTAAACCAGCTGGTGGCGTTGTGCACGGCAAATGCCAGGATCACCAACAGGCCTAGCGCGCTCCACGGCCCGGTGAGGGCCGCCATGAACGAATCAAAGGCCGCTTGCCCTTTGGAGAGGCGCTCCAGCGTGCACACCATCAGCAAGGCAAAGGCTCCGATAAAAATGCACGTCACCTCGCGCGACATATAGCGCAGGTAGCGCGGGTGTTTGAAGTACCAGCCTGTTTTGGAGACCGGGCGAACATAGGGTTTGCGACTCATTTTGGGCTACCTCCAGGCAACAAGTGCTCCTTGAACCAGTCCAGCGTGCTGGCAACTTTGACCTGCTGCAGCGCCCCTGCCGGGTCTACCGCCTTGGGACAAACTTCGGAGCAGGCCCCGACAAACGAACATTCCCAGACGCCTTCGTTGGTCGCGATGACCTCCTGACGCTCGTCACGCCCACCATCACGCGAATCCTGGTTGTAGCGGTGCGCCAACGTGATGGCGGCCGGCCCGAGGAACTTCGGCTGCAGCGCATATTCCGGGCAGGCGGCGTAGCACAGCATGCAGTTGATGCACATGGAGAACTGCCGGTACTTCATCAACTGTGCCGGCGTTTGCTTGTACTCGCCTTCGGCAAGGGTTTTCTTTTCCTTGGGAATCAGGTAGGGCTTGACGCGCTTGAGCTTGTCAATGAAGTCATCGGCCACTGTGACCAGATCGCGCTCAATCGGGAAATTAGCCAGCGGCTCGACGCGGATCACGCCGGGGTAGTCGCGCAAAAAAGCATGGCACGAGAGCTTGGGCTCACCATTGATCATCATGCCGCAGCTACCGCACACCGCCATGTGGCAGGACCAGCGATAAGCCAGCGTGGGGTCCAGGCTTTCCTTGATGGCGTTAAGGGCATCCAGCACCACCCACTCATCCTTGCACATCACTTCATACCGCTGAAAATGCGGCTCGGTGTCGCCCTCCGGGTCGTAGCGCATCACCTCCAGTTGAACCAGTCGTTCTTTCATTTGTGGTCTCCCGAATAGTCCCGCACACCGGGCGGGGACTTGGTGATGACCACGTCCAGATAATCCACCGTGGGGAGTGCCAAGCCCTGGAAATGCGCCATGCTGTGACGCAGGTAGTTTTGGTCATCGCGCTGCACATAATCCAGCCGTTGGTGGGCGCCGCGTGACTCTTTGCGCGCCAAAGCACCGACCGTGAGGGCAGAGGCGCAATCGAGCATTGAGCCCAATTCGAGCACCTGGAACAAGTCGGTGTTGAAGACATTGCTCTTGTCGTTGAGTACCACTTTTTGGTAGCGCTGGCGCAACTCATGGATCTTGGCGACGGCTTCTTGCAGGCCCGCCTCGGTGCGGTAGATGCCTACGTTTTTCTCCATCGTGTCCATCATCTCCTTGCGCAGGCCCGACATCGACTCGGTGCCGTCGGTGCGCGAAAAGAGTTCACGAATGCGCGCTTGCGACGCTTTGGCGCGCGCCTCAAGCGCTGCGGTGTTGGGTGGCGGTTGCGTTCGCAAATGGGCGATGGCAGACAGGGCCGCCGACTTGCCAAACACCAACAATTCCACCAGCGAGTTGGAGCCCAACCGGTTGGCACCATTCAGGCTGACGCAGGCGCATTCGCCCGCAGCAAACAAGCCCGGCAGCGTGGTGGCGGCCTGCGTATTGGTGGAGATGCCACCCATCATGTAATGCACCACCGGGCGAATCGGCACGGCGTCGGTCACGATGTCGACACCGAGGTAAGCAATAGCCAGTTCGCGAACCAGTGGCAGGCGCTCGTTAATGACTTTTTCGCCTAAATGGCGCATGTCCAGCATCACGCATTCGCCCCATTGGGTGCTGACGGTGTTGCCCTTTTGCAGTTCGTGCCAATAGGCTTGGCTGACACGATCGCGTGGGCCGAGCTCCATGGTTTTGAGCTGGGGTTTACCCATCGGCGTTTCAGGGCCCATGCCGTAATCCTGCAAGTAACGCCTACCGTCTTTGTTGAGCAGTACACCCCCTTCACCCCGGCAGGCTTCGGTCAACAAACTGCCGGTATTGGGCAGACCGGTGGGGTGGTACTGCACAAACTCCATGTCTTTGAGGGGCACCCCGGCGCGGTAAGCCAGCGCCATGCCGTCCCCGGTTTTAATGGCACCGTTGGTGCTGAACGGAAAGATCCGCCCGGCGCCGCCACCGGCAATGATGACGGCCTTGGCATTGAACTGCTTGACCATGCCGCTGCGCATTTCCATGGCCGTCAGACCCTGGCAGCGGCCCTCGTCCACCAGCAAGTCCAAAGCAAAGTACTCGTCAAAACGCTGGATCGACTCAAACTGCAGCGTGGTCTGAAACAGCGTGTGCAGGATGTGAAAACCCGACTTGTCGGCAGCAAACCAGGTTCGCTGCTTTTTCATGCCGCCAAAGGGGCGCACCGCCACCGAACCATCGGCCTCGCGGTTCCAGGGGCAGCCCCAGTGCTCCAACTGGGTCAACTCCTTGGGCGCTTCCTTGACAAAGTATTCAACACAGTCCTGGTCCGACAGCCAGTCGCCACCGCCCACGGTGTCGTCAAAGTGCATGTCAAAGCTGTCGTCAGCCTTGATCACTCCCGCTGCGCCGCCCTCGGCCGCGCAGGTATGGCTGCGCATCGGGTAGACCTTGGAGATCAGCGCAATGCGCAGCATGGGATCGGTTTGTGCGAGGGCAATGGCAGCACGTAAACCCGCGCCGCCCGCGCCCACGATGGCGACATCTACGTTGACTATTTCCATGTTTTTCTTTCCTTCACTGGTGTGAATACCAATTTTCAGATCTGAGCCTCACCGGCCATTACAGGCTGGTGAAGAAGCCAATACCGACCCCCGTCAAGAGGATCAGACCGATGGCAATGAGCGTGAAGCCCAGCACTCGGGACGCGCTCATCTTGGCCGCTGACGGCGCATCAACCAAGCGACTCTCCAACTCGCCGTTATCAACCAGGCGCTGGTACTCCAATGGGTGCTCGTGCTTGAACTCTTCAAGCGAGAAGGTACCGGTGAACATCACCACCTCCAACGGGAACTTGTCGGGGCGGAAGTGGTTGTTGAAGAAGTGAACCGTGAACAGGAACACCACCGCCAGGAACGCCTCTTCGCCGTGGAAGATGGCCGCCACGTTGAACACCCAGCCCGGCAGGAATGCGCCGAACACATTGGGCAGCCACATCACCAAGCCACTGACGCCGATGATGGTGACACCCCAGAACGGTGCCCAGTAGTCAAACTTTTCCCAATAGGTCCAGCGGTCAAACTGTGGCCGTGGACCTTTGCCAAAGAACCACTTGAACATGCCCAGCATGTCCATGCCGTCCTTCAGGTTCGGGATCATGGAGTTGGGGCCAAAGAACTTGAAATTCTTCCAGTCGCGCACGATGCCCCACACCATGTAGAACAGGTGCCAGAAGAACACCGCCGCAAAGATCACCGCATTGACCCGGTGAATCAGGCCCGCAATGTGCGGTCCACCCAAGGCCGTCATCAGGGCCGATGCCCAGGGTGCAGACGGGTAAAACAGCGGCATGCCGGTGAGCGTCAGAATCATCAGACTCAAGGCAAACGTGATGTGGGCCAACCGCCAGATTGGGCTGAAGCGCTGAATATGTTTGCCTGCGTACTTGACCAGCAGATCGTCAGCCTTGATGTGCGTCTGCGTGCTGCGCACTTTGCGCTCTTTCCACTCACGGTAGAACCACAGCAGCGTGTGCAACCAGAAGAAACCAAAGGTGCCCACCAGCAACTGCACCATGATTTGCCACGCAATCCAGATTTGCGGGTAGCGCTTGAAGTCATTGGAATGCCCGTGCGGTTGGTAGCTGGCAAAGCCGACCGGGGCCTTGGCCAACTGCTTCTTGCCGTCGTGGCAGGTCTCGCATGTTTTCAGGCGGTTGTCGATATGCACTTTGGATTTAGGGTCATCCGCCTTCAGAATGTCGTGGCTGCCGTGGCAGTTGTAGCACTTGGCGGTGTAGACATAGCCCAGGGTGCTGATCTGGCCGTGATAAGTGGCTTTGTAGCTTTTGTAGTTTTCGGTGTGGCACGAACCGCAACTGGCGGTAATCGATTGTTTAAAGGCATCGCCCGATGAATTTCCCACGGCATGCGCACTATGGCAATCGGAACACACCGCCGATTTAGGGTTGTTTTTCTCGAGCACTTCCTTGCCGTGAATGGAGCCTGCGTAGGCTTCCAACTGGTCCTCATGGCAACTCTTCCCGCAAGTGTTGGCGATACTCAAGCGCCAAGCGGTGTAGGCCGGTGAATCCTTCGTTGGCACATTGAAACTGTGTGTGTCGTGGCAGTTGTCGCACGAGGCATTGGGTTTGGTTTTGTCGTCGGTGTTGGGGCGGGCGTGGAACGAGGCTTTGTAGGCTTCGATGTTTTTGGCCACCACACCCAGACGGGGTTTCTCCGCGCTTTGACCACTGTCTTGCGCTTGTTTCCACAGCGCCTGGTGACAGCTGGCGCAATCTACTTTTTTCAGCGGTGCACTGGTTTTTTTGACGTGGACGTTGTCTTTTTCCGCGTTGTCATTGATGTCGATGTGGCACGCCACGCAGGTCATTTTGGCATGCACGCTTTGGCCAAACTTATCGGGAGCCACGCTGTGCAGCGTGCGTTTGCTTCCTTCATTGGCAACCGCCTCCAGCGCTCCTTTTTTTCCGTCATGACAGCTGAGGCAACTTGCGTTGTCGAGCGACTGGGCTTCAACAAGGAGTGTGAACAGCGTTGCACTTACGAAACAGGCCAGACCCAGGACACGTCCCAGGCGCTGTTTAAAAGAAGAAGGAAGCATGGTTGGACTCCGTTGAGTCGAGGGCTAGGTACCCCGACTCATGAAACAACAATTTGGGGATAAGAGGCATGCGCAACACTTGAAGCCTGTTGCAGGCGGTGAAGCGAAGCCGATCGTTACTGCAACAAAATCTGGCGGAGGGGATGACTCACTTTGATGGCGTCAACGGTTGTGACAAGTGAGAAGAATTCGAGTGCAAAGACGTTGGAAACACCGAATAATGAGACTGATGGTTTGATCATGGCTGACCCCCTTTGAGCGCAGAACTTGTTTATGCTTTTCGTTCTGCATTTGACGCTTGTCAAGGGAATCAAGTCAAGTCGTTTTCAGTGATCAGTTCGTACAAGTGGTTCTTTCCGCGCCCGAACTCCAACCCGTATGACATTTGTCAATGTTCGGTTGGCTACGCTAATCGCTTGGCGCGCGCGCGAATATTCAGTGCTTCCACGCAGAGGGAAAACAGCATGGCCGTGTACACATATCCCTTGGGCACATGGACGCCAAAAGCTTCGGCCACTAACAGCGTGCCCACCATGGTCAGGAACGACAGCGCCAACACCTTGATCGAAGGGTGCCGGTCTACGAACTCGCCAATCGGCTTGGCGGCAAACATCATGACCGCAACGGATGCCACGACGGCGGCCACCATGACACTGAGGTTGTCCACCATGCCGACAGCGGTGATGACCGAGTCCAGCGAAAAGACAATATCGACGACGCCAATTTGAACAATCGTGCCCCAAAACAGGGTGGCGCCGGTCTTGACGGCGTGAGCCGGGTTGCTGGCTTCTTCGGGCTTGTGGTGGCCCTCGACCTCAATGAATATCTCGTTGGAGGCCTTGTAAAGCAGGAACAAGCCGCCGCCCAACAGAATCAGGTCGCGACCGCTGATCTCATGACCCAAGAGCGACAACAACGGACTGGTGAGCGTCATCACCCACGACAGGCTGAACAGCAGACCAATGCGCGACACCATCGCAAACGCCAGCCCAAGGCGGCGCGCCCTGTCCCGACTTTTGGCGGGCAGGCGCCCCACCAGAATGCTGATGAAAATGATGTTGTCTATACCCAGCACGATCTCCAGCGCCGCGAGCATGAAAAATGCAATCCAGATATTGGAGTCGAGAAGAAATTCCATGCGTTACGCCAGCGGGTTAAGGGCTTAGAAGTTTACGGTTTTTGCCGCTAGCGTTGGTGGATAGTGGCTTGCAAATCCGCATATATTAAAAGGCTTACGCTATAGTTTTATTAGTCGACGCGCTTATTCTATGTGGGCTACGGGCTGATTTACCTTATAAACCCAGCGTCTGCCAGACCTGATCGACTTTGGCTGTCACCTCGGGCGTCATCGTCATCGTGCGGCCCCATTCGCGGTTCGTTTCGCCGGGCCACTTGTTGGTGGCGTCCATGCCCATCTTGCTGCCCAGGCCGCTCACGGGCGAGGCAAAGTCGAGGTAGTCAATGGGCGTGCTGTCCACCAGCAGCGTGTCGCGCGACGGGTCCATACGCGTGGTGATGGCCCAGATCACGTCGGTCCAATCGCGCACGTTGATGTCCTCGTCCACCACCACGATGAACTTGGTGTACATGAATTGACGCAGAAAACTCCAGATGCCGAACATCACCCGGCGAGCGTGGCCGGGGTACGACTTCTTGATGCTGACCACCGCCATGCGGTAACTGCAGCCTTCGGGCGGCAGGTAGAAGTCGCTGATTTCGGGGTACTGGCGTTGCAGCAGCGGCACAAACAACTCGTTCAGCGCCAGCCCCAGCATGGCGGGCTCGTCGGGCGGCTTGCCGGTGTAGGTGGAGTGGTAGATCGGCTCTTTTTTAAGCGTGATGCGGTCGATGGTGAACACCGGGAACTCGGCGGTTTCGTTGTAGTACCCGGTGTGGTCGCCGTACGGGCCTTCCAGCGCGTGCTCAAAACCACTGGCGTGCGTAGCATCGGGGTTGATATGGCCTTCCAGCACGATCTCGGCGCTGGCCGGCACGCGCAATTCGCTGCCCAGCGCTTTGACCAACTCCGTGCGACTACCGCGCAGCAAGCCGGCAAACTGGTATTCCGACAAGCTATCCGGCACCGGCGTCACCGCACCCAGAATGGTGGCTGGGTCTGCGCCCAGCGCCACGCACACCGGGTAGGGCTTGCCGGGGTTGATTGCGCCATGTTCCTTGAAGTCCAACGCGCCGCCCCGATGCGGCAGCCAGCGCATGATGACCTTGTTGCGCGCCAAGACTTGCTGGCGGTAAATGCCCAGGTTTTGGCGTGCCTTATGCGGGCCTTGCGTAATCACCAGACCCCAGGTGATGAGTGGTGCCACGTCGCCGGGCCAGCAATGTTGAATGGGCAGGCGGGCCAGATCAACCTCATTGCCTTCCCACACCACGTCCTGACAGGCGGCGCTGCGGAGTTCTTTGGGCGCCATGTTCCACAGGGTTTTGACCATGCTGCCCAGGCCCATCAGGTCTTTGAAGCCCTTGGGTGCTTCGGGCTCCTTGAGCATCGCCAGCACATGACCAAACTGGCGCAACTCCGACACATCATTCACACCCATGCCCAAGGCGACGCGGCGCGTGGTGCCAAACAAATTGCCCAGTACCGGCATGCGGTGGCCAGTCGGGTTCTCGAACAGCAGGGCTGGGCCACCGGCGCGCAGGGTACGGTCGCACAGGGCCGTCATTTCCAGGTGCGGCGAGACCTCGGCGCTGACGCGTTTGAGTTCGCCCAGTTGCTCTAGTTGGGCAATGAAATCCCTCAGGTCACGGTAGGCCATTCGGAACTTTCTGCAGGCCGCTCCAACGCGGCGCCTGGGGTTGTGGCAACCCCAGTAAATCGATCACCCGGCTGACCGTGTGATCCACCATCTCGGCCAGGGTCTGGGGCCGGTGATAGAAGCTGGGGACGGGCGGGAAAATGATGCCGCCCATTTCGGTGACGCTGGTCATGTTGCGCAGGTGCGCCAGGTTCAAAGGCGTTTCGCGCACCATGAGAATCAGCCGGCGGCGCTCTTTGAGCGTCACATCGGCAGCGCGGGCCATCAGGTTATCGGACAAGCCGTGGGCCACCGCCGCCAGCATGCGCATGGAGCACGGTGCCACCACCATGCCGTCGCACTGAAACGAGCCGCTGGCAATCGCAGCGCCGACCTCGCGCACCGGGTAGGCCACATCAGCCAAGGCTTCGATTTGCGCGCGGCTCATGTCCAGTTCCTGCTGCAAGTTCAGCAGGCCGGCGTCGGACACGGTCAGGTGGGTTTGCACGTTGCCCAAGCCGCGCAGCACTTGCAGCAAGCGCACACCATAGATGGCACCACTGGCGCCCGAGATGGCGACGATGATGCGTTTTGCTGGGGAAGATGCAGCGAGATGCACGAGTTGGCAGCGTGGGAGAACTTAATGGCGCGTGAAACGTGCCTTAAGGCGCGCCAGCACATTGCTGGGCTTGAACTGTTCCAGATTGAGCATCGGTAACTCGATCGCATCCATCGTGTTCTTGACCAGCAAGCCCAGTTCGGTGTCGCCCTCCATGGAGAGGCGGCGACTGAAAAACAGCGTGTCGGGGTCTTCCTGACGGCGCGCCAGCAAGACAAAATCATAGGCACTGGCGCTCAGGGTCAGGTCAGCCGCATCCTTGTTGGTGCAGGCGACAAAGCGCCCGTTGGCCCACTCAAAGTCAAAGGTCCACTGGGTGTCGGTCACGCGCAAACGCAGTTTTTTGCCGACTAGCATCTGCGTGACATCGGGCGCCAGGCTCTTGGCCAAGGCCAGGTTCAGGCCGGTCACAAACAACAGCGAGCCCGGATAAGCGGGCAGGTGAGACAAGAGGCTCGCCACCGGGGGGGGCATCAGAAATGGACTGGCTTGCATGTTGGTTTCCTTTGATGGCTCGCGAGGAAGTGATGGGCTGGCAGTTATACAAGCTCTGCGGCGGCGGCAAGTTGCTCCAGCCCCGGTTTGCCATACCAGTAACCGTTGCAGGATTGGTCGGGCATCAAGCCCGTCATGCTTTTCATGGCGTCGGCGACCGCTAACTTTTGGGTCAACACGCCGTGAAACAGATCAATGATGTCCGTGGTGTGCTCGGACTGCGGGCTGATGCGCACCACATCCACGCCCATCGCCTGCATGGCGTCCAGTTCGGGCAGCAGGTTGTAAACCTTGGCGGACTGGGTTTGCGTGCCGTTGAGCACAAGAAAGCTTTCGTTTTCACGAGTACGCATCAGCAGCCCATCGGGGTTGGCGATGCAACTGAACTGGCAGTCGTCCTTGGGCAAATTATGGTGGCGCGCGGTAAAGCAGCGGGCTGAAAACGCCAGCGGCATGCGGCCATAGGCGAAGACTTCCGTCTCCAAGCCCGCCGGGCGGCCTGCTTGCAACAGCGCCAGATCTTTTTGCCCCATCTCCAGCGGCATCACCCAGCGCTTGATGCCCAGTGCGGCCAGCAACGCCAGCGTCGGCACGTTGTAGATATTGAGGTGCGGTCCGGCGACAAAAGGCGCCTTGCCTTCCAGACAATGCACCGCCCCCATGTCATTGGCTTCAACCGTGAAGTCGCCGTTGGCGGCAATTTTGTGCAGCACCGTCACTTCGGCGCCGGACTCAATCAGCACCTGGGTCGACAGCACCACCTCTTTACCAGCGTCGCGCAGGCGAGCACCAATCGTGAGCCAGTCGGCTTGGCGCAACTCATGGCGGCGGGAACACACAGTTTCGCCCAAATACACAATATCGACCGGCGAGGCGGCGATGGTTTCGTAAAAGCTGAACACGGCATCGCGCGTCCAGTAGTACAGCAGGGGTCCGAGAGAGAGTTTCATTTCCATGACCTGTGGTAGGCGCCCAGCGTGTGTTGTTGGCCTTCAGCGATCTTGTTGAGATCACTCATCCAGCTCGGTTTGGCCGAGTAGCGGTGCGGGTTGTCGCGGCAGTTGTCGATGGCTTCACGCCAGACTTTGGTGACTTGTGCCACGTAGGCTGGACTGCGCTGGCGCCCTTCGATCTTGATGGCGCGCACGCCCATCGCCATCAGTTGGGGCAACAGGGAGAGCGTGTTGAGGCTGGTCGGCTCTTCAATGGCGTAGTAGTTTTGCTCATCCCCCACATCAAAGCGGCCTTTGCACAGCGTGGGGTAGCCGGCGTTTTCAGTGGGGGTGTAGCGGTCGATCAGCACACCGTTCAGGCGCGATTCGCGGCCCTGCGGCGTCTCAGTCCAGCGCACCGCTTTGGGGGGCGAGCACACGCCGTTGGTGTTGGGCGCTTCGCCGGTGACGTAGCTCGAAAGTGCACAGCGCCCCTCAACCATCACGCACAGGCTGCCAAAACCGAACACTTCAATTTCAACTGGCGTTTTTTCCAGCAACTGCTCGACTTGCGTCATCGACAGCACGCGCGGCAACACGGCCCGTGAAATACCAAAGTGCTGGTGGTAAAAATTGATCGCCTCGTAGTTGGTCGCCGAGCCCTGCACCGACAAATGCAGGCGCAAGCTGGGGTGGTGTTTAACGGCGTAAGCCATCAAACCAGGGTCCGCCAGAATGACCGCATCGACGCCGCTGTGGGCCGCGCGGTCAATGGCTTTTTGCCACAATTCCGGACTGGCGGCCTGCGGGTAGGTGTTCAGCGCCAGCAGCACTTTGCGGCCCCGGTCATGCGCGTAACGAATGCCGGTGTTGATGGCGGCTTCGTCAAAGTTAAGACCGGCAAAGTTGCGGGCGTTGGTAGCGTCGCGAAATCCGAGGTAGACACAATCGGCGCCGTGGTCGACTGCTGCTTTGAGCGCTGGCAGGCTGCCAGCCGGGCAAACCAGTTCCATCAAGGGGATTGGCAAGGCGCTCTCCGGGGGAGCGAGAGAACGGTCAGCGGTGATATTCATCGTGGGCTTGGAGGTGAGCCACCCAAGCCAAAGTGCTCAGGTGTGTCAAAGATTGCCCCGAAAGGCAAGCAAATTTATATGCGGCGAAGTTATCAGACCCCGCCGAAAATAAGTTGATCCATGTCAAGCAAGACGGCGTTTTGAGGATGCCTCAGTCCGCCAGAACACACTATTTTTAGCCGCCGCAACAACCACCGCAGCACCCGCCAGCGCTCTTGGCTTTGACGGTTTTTCCAATCTGGACGCGCCAGACTTCTGGGCCACTCTCCAGGGCGTCCCAGCTGAATTGACCGGCAGCGCGAATCTCAAACTGGCTGTTCAAGGGCTGGGGGTTATGGTCGTTAATCAACTCCAGGGACTGACCCGGCAGCAAAGCTTCGAAGGTGCTGAAAATCAAGGCATGGCGCTGAGGTGGCGCGATCTGGCGGAGGTCAAGGGTGCTGGCAGAAGTGACGGTCATGGGGAGGCCTTTAAAGATGTATTGTTAATGCCTGTTTACTTTAACCGCTCTTCGCCTTATAAAAAATATGATGGATCAAGTCAAAAGCAGGCCGATCGTACTGTCACGGCAGAGGCCTTAAAACCGGGCATCAAGCCACTTCTTTAGTTCTGCATAAACTGCCGCACTTTGGGGCTCATTGAAGACCTCGTGATACAGGCTCTCAAAACAGCGCGTGGTCACCGTCTGCTTCGGAGCGACCTCGGCAAAGGCTCTGCTACCAGCCGGGTTGACCAGCCGATCAGCGCCTGCATACAACAGCAGCGTGGGCATGAACCAGGTTGCGGCACGCGCCAAAATAGCGGGGCCCGTGTCGTCAATAAAACGGGCCAACCGGCCCGAGATTCGGTCATGCACCAGTTTGTCCGCCTGGTAAGCGGCCACCACCGCCGGGTCGTGCGACAGGAAGGCGGGATTCAAGCCGTTGCCGACCCGTAAATTAGGCGCAATTTTGGGCAATACCGACAGCATCCATTTCTGAAACCGATTGAGACCCGCGTCCAGTGCCGGAGACGACAGCACCAGCGCATCAACCGGACGAATGGCCAGCGCCACAAACTGCGCTGCCACCACGCCCCCCAGACTGTGCCCGAGCAGGATCAACGGGGTCTCGCGGGCCATGCGAACCCGGGAGCTGTCCACGATGTCGGCCAAGTCATCGAGCAAACGGGTGTCAGTGGGCAGGCCGCCACGCACCCCACCCGACTCGCCGTGCCCATACTGGTCGTAACCGCGCACGGCAAACCCCCAGTCGTTCAACTGGCGCGCCAAGGCGTCGTAGCGTCCCGCGTGCTCGCCCAGACCATGTACCAGCAGCACCACACCGCGCATGTGCTGGTCGGTGTCAAGCGGCCAGTCCTGCACGGCGATGTTGTCGCCATCAAGGGCGACAAAGGTAGTGAGCACGCTGTCCATCTTCGGGCGGTCTCGGTCAGGGAACTTGCGAAATGACCTGCGCCACCGCTGCCGTCAACTTCTTGGCATAGGGCACATGCAAGAACTCGTTGGGCCCATGGGCGTTGCTTTTGGGGCCGAGCACGCCACAAACCATCATTTGCGCCTTGGGGAAGCCCTTGGACAACATGCTCATCAGTGGAATGGTGCCGCCCTGGCCGATGTAGCCGCACGGTGCGCCAAAGTAATCTTGCGAGGCGCCATTGAGCGCGTGCTCAAACCACGGCGCGGTGCTGGGTGCGTTCCAGCCGGTGGCGCTGCCCTCGCCCTCAAACGTGACGCGGGCCTGGTACGGCGCGTTGTCTTGCAGCAGGGTTTTGAGTTGCTGCACTGCTACGGCGGCGTCGATCAGCGGCGGCAAACGCAGGCTGAGTTTGAACGCGGTGTACGGCCGCAGCACGTTGCCCGCGTTTTTGAAGTCGGGGAAACCTTCGGCGCCCGTCACGCTCAGCGTCGGTGCCCAGGTGCGGTTGAGCAGCGCCTGCACCGGGTCGGTGGTGGTGGGCAGGGCAAACTGGGTGGAGCCACCGCAGTCGTAGTGCGCCCACGGAAAACGCTTGTACAACTCGTCGCCCAATATCGCCGCTGTCGCGCGGGCTTGAACCATGCGGTCGGCGGGTACATCGCAATGAAACGAGGCGGGCAACAGGCGGCCGGTGGCGCTGTCTTCAAGCCGGTCGAGCACCTGGCGCATGATGCGAAAACTTGACGGCACCAGCCCACTGGCATCGCCCGAGTGCACGCCTTCGGTCAAAATTTCGACCTTTAACACGCCGCTGGCCATGCCGCGCAGGCTGCTGGTGAGCCAGAGCTGGTCGTAATTGCCGGCGCCGGAGTCGAGGCAAATCACCAGCGCCACGTCGCCCAGCCGTGTGCCCAGTGCGTCGATGTAGGGCAGCAAATCATACGAGCCGCTTTCTTCGCAGGTTTCGATCAGGCCGACGATGCGCGGGTGCGGCATATTCTGGCTTTTGAGCGCCTGAATGGCGGCGATGCTGGCGTAAATGGCGTAGCCGTCATCGGCGCCGCCGCGGCCGTACAGCTTGCCGTCCTCGTACTTGGGCGTCCACGGCCCGAGGTCGCTGCGCCAGCCGGTGAATTCGGGTTGCTTGTCGAGGTGGCCGTACATCAGCACGGTCTGTTTTGAGGCCGCCATGTTGGTTTCCGCAGCGCCTGAACCGGAGGAGGCCGCCACTTCAAAAAACAGCACTGGCGTGCGACCTTCCAGACGGATAACTTCGAGCGTCAGCCCGTCCACTTTTTGCGCCATGACCCAGGTGGCGGCGTCCCACACGACGGTGTCGATAAAGCCGTTTTTGACCCAATCGGCATCGAACATAGGCGACTTGGCGGGGATGCGAATGTAGTCTTCCAGCCGGTGGACGATGTCGTCGTCCCAGGCTTGGCTCACTTCGCTCAAGACCTGGGCTGCGTTCAATGTGGATTCTGGGACTCGGGCGTTCATGCATTTCTCCTTGGGCGATTCATCAAAACTGCCGGATATCATGCCACGGGAAGCTATGGGGTGCGCAGGTACGCTGGCGACAACAAATAGTTAAAAAGCGCCCAGTTTCCCGTCAATAATTCGCAAATCAATGGAGCGGCTCATGTCGAATTCGTTAAAGCTGCGGAAAATTTTCGCGTCTGTTGGTTTGGTTGCACTGTACATATTGCTGGCCAAATTGCTGGCCTATTTCTTCGCCGGAAGCCTTGTTATCGATTTTTTGTGGCTGGCCAGTGGCTTGGCATTCGTCGTTGTCAATTCAGGCGGTTATGGGATGCTGCCCGCTGTATTTTTCGGCGCGCTTTTCGGTGGGCTCTGTGGGAATGACACGCATATTTCAGTGGTCATTGACGCAGCGTGTCACATGCTGTCAATCTATCTTGGGGTTCGACTGCTGAACTACGGCGGCGGTTTCAATCCTAGCTTGCACAAGCTCTCAGACTTTATAAAGATCTGCCTTCTGGCGCTGGGGATCGGCTTACTTTCTGCGTCCACCACAGAAATCGTTGACTGGCTCGTCCCGTCTTTCATCGACGCCCATAGCTTCTCTCAAAACCTGGCGGGCCATATTCTCGGCATTGTGGTGGTGACGCCCCTCCTGCTGGTCTGGCGCAGCTTGCCGGACGGCTGGCCCTCATTTTGGATGAGTGCAGAGGCGGCGTTGATTATTGGTCTGTCGTTTCTTGTGGGACAGGTGCTGTTCCTCGACTGGTTTCACGACTCGCTCGGATTGGTCGCGCGCGGCTACTGGATGTACCTGTTCATCACCTGGGCCGCGATCCGCTTGGGGCTGCACGGCACGGTCCTGATTCTGGCGATCACGGCGGCGCAGGGTATCGTCGGCGCTCAAAAGCACCTGGGCTTCTTCGCCAACGATATCGAGGCGACCCACCTTGCCAATTACTTTTTTTACATCCTGATCCTGTCGACGGTCGGCATGGCCTTGGCGACCTATTTGCTCGAACGAAAGCGTGCGCTGGCCGAACTGAAACAACACCGTGACCAGCTCGAACAACAGGTGCAAGCCCGAACCGAAGACCTGCAACACCAGTTGCAGGAAATGGTGACCCTCAACCATCGACTGGAAGAAACCCAGAACCAGTTGCTGCAGTCTGAAAAAATGGCGTCGCTCGGGCAACTGGCGGCGGGTGTCGCGCACGAGATCAACAACCCGGTCGGGTTCATCACCTCCAATCTCGGCTCGCTGAAGAAATACGTTGAAGACGTATTTGAAATACTCGCCGCCTATGAGACCGCCATCAGTCCTTCGGCAACGCCGCAGGCTTTGACCCGGCTTGCCGAGTTGAAGACGGAAAAAGAGTTCGACTTCATTCAAACCGATGTTGTCGAATTGCTGCGCGAATCGAAGAGTGGTCTGGAGCGGGTCAAGAAAATCGTCCTCGACCTCAAAAGTTTCTCGCACGTCAGCTCCAACGTATTCGAGTTGGCTGACATTCACGAATGCATCGAATCGACCTTGAACATCGTCTGGAACGAACTTAAATACAAGTGCGAAGTGACCCGAAACTTCGACCCGGCGCTTCCAAAAATTAGCTGTCGTCCATCGCAACTCAGCCAGGTCTTTATGAACCTGCTGGTGAATGCAGCCCAGGCGATTGAAACCAAAGGCGTGATCACTATCACGACGCGCTGTCTTGCCCCCGATTCGATCCAGGTGATTGTTCATGACACGGGCAAGGGCATTCCACCGGAGAATATCAAGCGGATATTCGACCCGTTTTTCACCACCAAACCAGTGGGTGAAGGCACAGGGCTGGGCCTGTCTCTCGCTTACGGCATCATCAACAGCCACCGGGGGAAAATCGACATCGAGAGCGAAGTGGGCCAAGGGACTCAATTCACATTGACACTCCCCATCGTTGCTATCGAACAGGGCCTGTAAAACAGTTTCCCCAAATTGGCGATACTCTTCGGGCGCGACCTTGTGACCACGCACCCGGCCTCCAGACCCCTTCGAAATGGCAACTTATGACCTCGCCCACCTTTTCCATGATCTCCCGCCGCACCTGGCTGACCGTTGCCACCGCCATCGGCCTGGCAACACAACAGGCGTTTGCCCAGGCTCGCCAACTGCTGCGCATTTCGACCCCCGCCGTGCCTGACGACTGGCACGCCAAAATGTGGACGGTGATGAAAGAGCAGCTCGACAAAACGGCGCCGGGCCTGTTTGATGTGCAAATCAGCCTCAACGCCTCGCTCTTCAAGCAAGGCGCCGAGCCGGTGGCGATGGCGCGTGGCAACCTGGAGATGACCACGATTTCGGCCTTTGACATCGCCAAGCTGGTGCCTGAGTTTTCCATCTTCACGGCCGGTTATGTGATTCGCGACCCGGCGCATTTGATGAAAGTGTTCAACGGCCCGATTGGGGACGAGATGTTCAAGCGCGTCAGCGAAAAAATGGATATCACGGTGCTGGCGCCCATTTACTACGGCACGCGCCAGCTCAACTTGCGCGATCTGCGCAAGGTCAACACCCCGGCCGACCTCAAGGGCGTCAAGCTGCGCATGCCGGGCAGCAAAGAATGGTTGTTTCTGGGCGAAGCACTTGGCGCCACGCCGACGCCGCTGGCCTTTGGCGAGGTCTATCTGGGCCTGCGCACCGGCACCATCGACGCGCAAGACAACCCCCTGCCCACCGTGAAAAGCGCCAAGTTTTATGAGGTTACCAAGCAGATTACGCTCACCAGCCACTTGGTGGATGCGTTGTTTATTGGGGTCTCCAACAAGCTCTGGAACGGCCTGAACCCGGATCAAAAAGCCAAGCTCAAAAGCGCCGCCCAAGCCGCCGCCCAGTACAACAACGCGCAGCGCATCGCCGATGAAAACCAGTTGCTGGCTTACTTCAAAAGCCAGGGCCTGACCGTGACCACACCCGATGTGGCGGCTTTTCAAAAGTCGGTGCAGGCGACTTACCTGCAATCCGCCTACGCCAAGGTCTGGCCCAAAGGATTGCTGGAGCGCATCAACGCCACGAAGTAAAGACGCCAGGGCTGAGACTTTTTAAGACAAATCAGGCTCTAGCCCCCGTTTTATCTGCGTAAGCAGCTATATTTATAATAGCTAAATACATCTCGACTCTGCCCATTTTCAAACCATCACCCATGTATAAGTTTTTACAACGCGGGGCCGAGGCCTTTGGCGTTTTGTTGTTTGCCTTGCTGTTCCTGGCATTTGTGGTGCAGGTGGCGGCGCGTTTTGTGTTCAACCAGCCGCTGGCCTGGACCGACGAGGCGGCAGTCATTTTGTATTTGTGGGCCATTTTGTGGGGCGCGGCGCTGGTCTGCAAAGACCATGAGAACGTCGCTTTTGACTTGCTGTACCAAAAAGCCTCGCCGCAAGTCAAGCGCGTGATGGCGCTGGCGGGCTGCGTTTTGATCGGCGGGCTGGCGGCCTGGGGCTTGCCCGGCTCGGTGGACTACATCGTGTTCATGCAGCGCGAATCGACGCCGGTGATGGGCCTGCCTTTTAACTGGGTGTTTGCCCCGTTTGCCTTGCTGCTGCTGGCGCTGGCCGTGCGCTACGCCTGGCGCATTTACCGCCTGCTGGGCAAAGACTGGAAGGCGTATTTATGAGCACCGCTTTGATCACCTTGCTGGCGGTGCTGGTGGGCGGCATGTTGCTGCGCGCACCGATCGCCTTTGCCATGTTGACCAGCGGCATTGCTTACCTGGTCGTCAAAGGGCAAGACATGGGCTTGGCCGCCGAGCAAGTGCTCAACGGCCTCTACAACGGCTACGTGTTGCTGGCAGTGCCGCTGTTTGTGTTTGCGGCCAACCTGATGAACGCGGGCAGCATCAGCGAACGCTTGTTCGAGTTGTCGCGCGTGCTGGTCGGGCGCACGCGCGGCGGGCTGGCGCAGGTGAACGTGGTGGTGAGCGTGATTTTTTCGGGCATGAGTGGCAGCGCTATTGCCGATGCCGCCGGGCCGGGCTTGGTCTCCATCAAGCAGATGCTCAAAAAGCCCGCCTACACGCCCGGTTTTGCCGGTGCCGTGGTGGTGGCCAGCGCCACCATTGGGCCGATTATTCCGCCCTCGATTCCGATGGTGATTTACGCGCTGGTGTCAGGCACCTCGGTCGGCGCGCTGTTCCTCGGTGGCATTTTGCCCGGCCTGCTGATGGCGGCGCTGCTGATGGTGGGCGTGTACCTCATCGCCACGAAACGCAACATGCCGCAGGACGACCCGATTGCCGCGCGCGACTACCCCGGCATCTTGATGCGCGGCTTTTTGCCCCTGACTTTGCCGGTGGTGTTGCTGGCCGGTATTTATTCAGGCGCCTTCACCCCGACTGAAGCGGCGGCCGTAGCCGCCCTGCACGCGCTGATTCTTTCTGCCGGGGTGTACCGCGCCTTCACGCCCAAGGCACTGTTTGCCGTGACGCTGGAGTCGCTGCGCGCCAGTGCCGTCATCACCATGATCATCGCGGCGGCCTACCTGCTGAACTACGCTTTTGCCACCGAAGGCATTCCGGGCCAACTGGCGCAGTGGGTGACCGGCCTGCACCTGAGCCAACTGCAGTTTCTGCTGCTGGTGAACGGTGTGTTTCTGGTGCTGGGCTGTTTTCTGGACGTGTCGGTGATGTTGCTGGTGTTTGTGCCGATGCTGATTCCCACCGCCAAACTGTTGGGCGTGGACCTGGTGCACTTTGGTGTGGTGGTGGTCGTCAACATGATGATCGGGCTCGTCACGCCGCCGTTTGGCATGCTGCTGTTTGTAACTAACGCGCTGACCGGCATCCCGCTCAAAGATCTGGTGCGCGAAGGCTGGCCGTTTACCGCGCTGCTGGTGTTGGCGCTGCTGCTATTGACTATTTTTCCGCAGATTGTGCTGTGGTTGCCGCAGACGATGGGCTATGTAACGCGCTGATCTGTCGCGTCAACCCGGTTCAAGCCCAACCAGCCAACCGCAGCCCCAAGCCCGCCAGCGCACAGGCGGCGATCACCGGCATCACGCCGACCTTGTAGCGCAGCAAGGCGACGGCGGCGGCTAACGCCAGCGCCAGTGCCGCCACGTCAATCCTTGAGACAAATTGACCTGTAGCCCCCGTCTTGACTGCGATATGCGCTATAAAAAATAGAGCTAAGCTGGCAATCACGCCGACCACCGCTGCGGTGATGGCGGTCAGCGGCGCGGTGAACTGCAGCTTGCCGTGGGTCGATTCCACCAGCGGGCCGCCCGCCAGAATGAAAATAAACGAGGGCAAAAAGGTGAACCAGGTCACCACCGTGGCGGCCAGTGCCGCGCCCAGAAAAAGCGCGTCCGGCCCCATCACCTGCTTGCCCCAGCCGCCCAGAAAGCCGACGAACGCCACCACCATGATCAGCGGCCCAGGCGTGGTTTCACCCAGCGCCAGACCATCCATCATCTGCGTCCCGCTCAACCAGCCAAAGTGCTCGACGCCGCCCTGGTACACATAGGGCAACACGGCATAGGCGCCGCCAAAGGTCAGTAATGCCGCCTTGGTGAAAAACCAACCCATTTGCGTCAGCGCGCCGCTCCAACCCTGCCAGACGATGAGGGCGCCCATCGGCAACAGCCAGAGCAAGCCGCCCACCGCCAGTACTGTGGCGAGGCGAGACTTCTTGAAGCGGGCGTGGGGCGGTGTCGGCGTGGTGTCGTCGATGACAAAACCGCGCTGCGCCTGCGCTGCCGAGCCAGATGCCGCGCTTTTGGCCGCACCATGCCCACCACCCGAAGCAAATTGCCGGGGCACCCAGCGCTGCCCCAACCAGCCGGTCAGCGCCGCCGCCAGCACCACGGCCGGGAACGGCACCTCCAAAAATGCAACCGCTACAAAACTCATAGCTGCTACCGCCCATAAAACGGGGGCTACCGTCGGTTTCTTCAATGTTTTTGAGCCGATGCGATGCACCGCCTGCAACACGATCGCCGCCACCGCCGGTTTGATGCCATAGAGCAACCCGGCCACCCACGCCACATTGCCAAACGCCACGTACACCCAGCTCAAGCCGATCAGGATGAAGAGCGACGGCAGCACAAACAGCGCGCCCGCCACCACGCCACCCCACGTGCGGTGCATCAGCCAGCCGATGTAGGTGGCGAGTTGTTGCGCCTCCGGGCCGGGCAGCAGCATGCAGTAGTTCAGTGCATGCAGAAAGCGCCCTTCGGAAATCCAGCGCTTTGTCTCCACCAGCTCGCGGTGCATGATGGCAATTTGCCCGGCCGGACCACCAAAGCTGATGAAGCCCAGGCGCAACCAGAACTTCAAGGCTTCGAAAAAGGGGATGGGATGCGCGTTCATGCCGGTTTCCAGTTGTGCGACTCATCGGTGCCCGCCACGGCGGTGCGGCACCAGGCGTACAGGGCGTCGTAGACCGGCATCATGGCATCGAGCATGGCGTGGTCGTCCGGCAGGACGTGCGACATGCCCAGCGATACCGCCAGCAAGCCGGCAGACTGCGGCGCCAGATCCAGCCGGTCGGTGTCGGCCCCGCGCACGATGTCCGCCAACTTGGCCAGCGCCGAGTCCGCCCCCAGCCGGTAAACAGACAGGAAAGCATCGAAGCTGCAGCGCTCGCCCTCGTGGGTGAACCGCGTGTCGGCCACCGACGCGTTCACATCGTAGGGTGTTGCGTTTTGGGCCAGCGCCACTGCGTGAATCTGCGCGCTGGGCACATACAAAAACTGCGCCTGCGCATCCACAAAACGGCGCACCAGCCACGGGCAGGCAATGCGGTCAATCTTGGGCCGCTCACGGGTTACCCAACGGGTGGCGCTACCGACCGGCTTGGTGGCCAAGGGCAAATCTTGCTCGCGCCAAGCCTCGATGCCGCCTTGCAAAAAGCAGGCATTCACTCTGTGCTCACGCAGCGTCTGAGCCGTGGCCTGACTGACCTCATGACCGTGAACGCAATACACCAACACGGTCCTGGCGGTGGGCAGGCTGGTGACCCAGGTTGAAACCTGTAGCGGGTCACGCCGCAGGGCACCGGGTAGCGAAAAGGGAGAAGCCAGGAATGCCTCGGGCTTGCGCACATCGATGACCAGCGGGGCATCGTGCGTCGGCCATAGCGCCCACAATTCGGCTGGGGTACGGGAAAAAATAGAGGGTTTTGTGGTGTCCATAACGAATCCAATCAAGGTTGCAGCGTTTGGACGGGACACCGTCTTGGGGCCCGAAAGAGCCCGATGCCGGGGAGCTGAAGCCCCGACCTGCGCAATTTAGCACAGGTCAAGTTATTCTGCTGGTCGGCGTTTTAAAGTCAGCGCGACAGCCGATAGACCGAGGTTCCTGCCAGCAAATTGGGCGCAAACCGCACGGTGCGACCCTCCTGCAGGCCAAAGCTGTCGAGCACTTTGAGGCCGCTGCGCAGCGCCAGCACCGCCAGATCAGCGTGGGTGCCGACGCGGATGTTGGGCGTGTCGTACCACTGGTAGGGCAGGCGGCGGGTCACCGGCATGCGGCCCTTGAGCACGCTCAAGCGATTGGGCCAGTGGGCAAAATTGGGGAAGGCGACGATGCCGACGCGGCCCACGCGCACGGTTTCCCGCAGCATCACCTCGGCGTTGCGCAGGTGTTGCAGCGTGTCGATTTGCAGCACCACGTCGAACGAGGCATCGGCAAACATGCTCAACCCTTCGTCCAGATTGAGCTGGATGACATTGACGCCGCGCTTGACGCAGGCCAGCACATTGGCATCGGCGATCTCGACGCCGTAACCGGTGCAGCCACGGGTGTTCTGCAAGTGCGCCAGCAGGGCGCCGTCGCCACAGCCGAGGTCGAGCACGCGCGCGCCTTCAGGCACCAGCTTGGCAATGGCGTGCATAGTGGTGTGGTCGCTCATGCCGTTACCTCCTTCGCTACGCTATCAAAATAAGAGCTGACCACGCCCATATAACGGGGATCATCGAGCAAAAAGGCATCATGGCCGTGGGGCGCATCGATCTCGGCGTAGCTCACGTCGCGCTTGTTGTCGAGCAGGGCCTTGACGATCTCGCGGCTGCGCTTGGGTGAAAAACGCCAGTCGGTGGTGAAGCTCACCAGCAAAAACTTGCAGGTGGCACGGGCCAGCGCGTGGCTCAGATCGCCGCCATAGGTGCGGGCCGGATCGAAATAGTCGAGCGCCCGGGTGATCAGTAAATAGGTGTTGGCATCGAAGTACTCGGCAAACTTGTCGCCCTGGTAGCGCAGGTAACTCTCAATCTGGAATTCGGCTTCCAGCGTGCTGTACAGGTACGCGCCCTGGTTGCCGTCATGCGAGGCCGCCCGCAGATGGCGGCCAAACTTCTCGTTCATCACGTCATCGCTCAGGTAAGTGATGTGGCCGATCATGCGAGCGATGCGCAGGCCGCGTTTGGGCACGGTGCCGTGCTCGTAAAAGTGGCCGCCATGAAAATCAGGGTCGGTGGTGATGGCACGGCGCGCCACTTCATTGAAGGCAATGTTTTCGGCGGTGAGGTTGGGCGCACTGGCCACCACCACGGCGTGGCGCACGCGGTTGGGGTATTGCAGCGCCCAGCTCAGCGCCTGCATGCCGCCCAGTGAGCCACCCATCACGGCGGCCAGCACCTCAATGCCCAGGGCGTCGAGCAACCGGGCTTGCGCGTTAACCCAGTCTTCGACCGTGACCACCGGAAAATCGACACCGTAGACGCGGCCGGAATCGGGATTGATGTGCATCGGCCCGGTGGAGCCAAAACAAGAGCCCAGGTTGTTGACCCCGATGACAAAGAACTTGTTGGTGTCGAGTGATTTACCCGGTCCAATCATGTTGTCCCACCAGCCCTCGGACTTGTCCTGGCCTTCATAGACGCCCGCCACATGGTGTGAGGCGTTCAGGGCATGGCAAATCAGCACCGCGTTGGACTTGTCGGCATTGAGCCGGCCGTAAGTCTCAAAACTCAGCGAGTAGTCGCGCAGGGCTTCGCCACTTTGCAAGGGCAAAGCAGCCGCAAAGTGCATGGATTGGGGGATTGAAAACATCTTCATCAGTAGAGGGGCAGAGCTTGCTCGTTTGCATCGCTGCGGTTATTCCCGCCATGCGGAGCAGGGTGGCCGGGAAGTATAAACAACGACCCGGAATCAAGCTTCAGTCCAACGCTGCAAACCCTGATCGGGGGGTGTCTTTTTCGATTTCCCAGTCCTCGGGGTTCGCCACCAGATAGCACGCCCTTCCGACTGTCTTGGCCCGGTACATGGCAACGTCAGCGGCATTAACCAGTGAGGAAGCATCCCTTTGAAAATCAGGCAGCAATGTCGCCACGCCGATGCTAAAGGTCACCTGCTGCGAGACCGGCGATGCGGCATGCGGCATCGCTGCACTCTGCATTTTCTCCAGGCACTTCTGGGCGGTGTCGCAAGCGCGCTCCGCATCAGCGCCGGGCAGCAGCAGCACAAACTCTTCGCCCCCATAACGGGCCGCCACGTCACCCGCTCGACGCGCACATTGACCCAGCACCGACGCCACCAGACGTAAACAATCGTCACCCGCCAGATGACCGTAACGGTCATTGAACCGTTTGAAGTAGTCAATATCAATCATCAACAAACTCAAGGAGGTGCCACTTCGTGCCGCCCGTTGCCATTCGGTCGCCAGCAACTCATCAAAGCACCTCCGATTGGCAAGCCCCGTCAAACCATCTGTGGCCGACTGGCGAGCCAACTGCTGGTTACTCACCTCAAGGGTACGGATTTCACGTACCAACTCGGTCACATCTACCCGCACCACCACCATATAACCACCCGGCGAGCGGCTTTTATAGGTGTTGATCCATTGGTCACCCGGGAGCTCCTGCAACAGGTGTTCCGAGTGAAGATTGCGCGACTGAATGCGATGCGCCAACCATTCTTCCTCTTGCGTTCCAGATACCTCAAAAAGGTGGCGCGCCAGGTTGGCGCGCATCAAGGCTTCATAAGTCTGGCCTATGTGCGCCGGCAAAAGAAACCCGGCGTGAATATGGTTGACCTTGTCGTTGCAAAAAGACAGCCGATCGTCGGCGTCCCAGATCTCAATACCGATGCCCAGAGCGTCCAGGCTGGACGTCAGCAATTCCCAACCGTGGTGGTCGCCATACCGATTCGTCCACAATTCAACATGCGGGTCGAAGGTCTGTTTGGGGCCGCAGCCTGACCCGCTGTCAGGTCTGCCAATGCGTATATTCATCAGAGAAGCGTAGCGGCCAATCGTCTCGCCACCTATACATAAAAGTGCTGAGAATGACTACCCGGAAATTGGTAGTGCCCGCCCGAACCTTACACCTCGGCCAGTCCGGTGCGGATGGCGTAGCGGGTCAGTTCGGCCACGTTATGCAGTTCCAGCTTGCTCATGATGTTGCGACGATGCACATCCACGGTGCTGGCGGCAATGTGCAACTCCTCACCAATTTGCGGTGAGCTTTTGCCTTGCGCCAGCAGCCGCAGCACTTGTACCTCTCGCTGACCCAGGCGTTTGTTGGAGGCGACAAGCGCCGTGCCAGACCCCACGCGCCGACTGGCTTCAATCAACATGGCTGCCGAATCCGGGCACAGGTAGGCCTGGCCCTTGGCAGCGCTCTCGATCGCAAGCACCAGTTGCTGGCCAGCGGCTGATTTGACAACATAGGCGATGGCCCCGGCGTCCAGCATTTCCATCACGAACTGCTTGTAGCTGAAGGCCGACAGGGCCACCACCTGCAACTGCGGGTATTGGGCCCGCAAGTTGCGCGTGGCATCGATGCCGTTGACCTTGGGCATGCTCACATCCATCACCACCACATCGGGCGCACAGCGGTCCACGGCCGCTGCCACTTGTTCGCCGTCCCCGAGTTCGCCCACCACTTCAATGCCTGGCTCGCGCTCCAGCATCAAGCGCAGCGCTTCCCGAAACATGGTGTGGTCATCGACCAACAAGACCCGTATGGTCATAAAAGAGGTACGGTCAGGGTCACGGTGGTGCCGTGCCCCGGGTTGCTGAGCACGGTCACTTTGCCCCCCAAAAATCCCAGTCGCTCGCGCATGCTGATCAACCCAAAACCACCTTGGGTGCTCACCGCAGCCAAGGTGCTGGTATCAAAGCCAGCCCCGTCATCACTCACAGTAACGATCAGCGTTTTGCCCCGGCCCCGCGACAAAGTGACGCGGGCCAGTTCCACCCGGGCGTGCCTCGAAATATTGAGGAACAGTTCACGCAAGGCGCGAAACAGTGTGGCACTGACGGCCGGGTCCAGGGGCTTGGCTTTGCCGTCATCTTCAATGCTGACCTGCAACTGGTACATCCGGTGTACTTCATCGGCCAGCCACTGGATGGCGGGAACCAGGCCCAAATGATCCAGCATAGGCGGGTTCAGTGCCAAGGCCATGGCGCGCAGTTTGCCATTGGCCTGCGCGACCGAGGCGACACAGTCGTCGACAAAAGGCTTAAGCGTGTCGGGCATCACTTGCTTGCGAATGCCGTCCACCTTGAGTGCCACGATGGCCAGCAACTGACCCAAGTCATCGTGCAGGTCTTTGGCGAGCACGCGCCGCTCGCGCTCTTCGGCCGTCACCAGCGCGGCAGACAGGGCGCGCAGTTTGTCGGTGCGGTCCTTCGACTGGGCCAGGTCCATTCGCATGGCCACGGCCGCTTCCAGCGCAAGGTGGTAGTCGGTGAGGTCGGTATAGGTGACGATCACCCCGCTGATCTGGTTTTCTTCTGTCTGGTAGGGCATCACCCGGCGGATGTACCAGCGGCTGTTTTCAATCTGCAGTTCCTGGTCATTGACTTTTTCACCGGCCAGCACCGCGTGCACGGCCTGCACCAGCCCGGGGTCCCCAATGACGGCGACCAGCGCACTGACCGGACGACCGGTGTCGCCCTCAATCAAATTGAACCGGCTCTGCATCGCCGGCGCAAACCACTTGAGGCACAAGGCGTGGTCCAGGCACAGGGTAGCGACATCGCTGCTGATCAGGAGGTTTTTCAAGTCCGCATTGGCGGTTTCAAGCTCCCGCAATTTATTGCCGTACTCCTGGTTCACCAGCGCCAACTCATCGTTGAGCGAGTGCAACGCGTGGGTGGATTTTTCCAGCACGTCAATCAGGGCATGCAACTCCGCGTTGGTGGTGTCCGATTTTTCTATCGATTCAACAAGGTCGTGGTTCCTCGACTCGTAGCGTTCCGTCGTGCGCTGCACCGTGGCACGCGCGGCCAGCAAGGCCTCTTGCAAATGGCGCACCAGAACGGCATCGCCGTTGCTCTCGATGGGAATCTGCGAGCGCTGCAAATCATGGCGGAACACCACCAGAAAGAGTGGCCCCAAGACCGGGTCCTGGTGCGAAATCACCGTGAGATGCACCGGCTCCAGCGCATGAACACCTTGCATTCTTGCGTCGGTGATGTGGACGGTTAAGCCCAGGCTGGCAGCCTCCTTCAGCCCGGCGATTAGCTTCACTTTCAGGCCTTCACGCACCATCGCGAGCAAATTTTGGGTGGGGGCACCACGGGGCCGCACCAGGAATTCGTCGATCAGCCCACAAAAATACAAAGCGTCATGCTGGCTATTGACCAGGACAGCGGCCGGTGCAAACCGGTCAAAAATCAATGTTTTGGCAATGTCAGACGCCTTGCCAGACGACGTCACGGCCGGTACTTGCAATGCAGCGCGCTGATGAGGGCGGTTGGAACTCGCGGTAGATGGCACAAAATTTGACTCAGATATTTTTTTCAGTGTAGCCCCTGACATCGTTTTTTTCTATAAGAACATCCCCCTGATGGCTCATTTTTCAAAGGGCGACACGACGACCGAAATGCTGGCTATGCCGCTAAATGGACAAAGATAACGGTTGTCTGGCCGGCACTTGACAGGCCATCAGATCGGCCAAGTCCAGAATGCCGAGTTCAGGACTGAGATAGATTTGGTTTTGGCTCACGCAGCGAATGGCGTCGGGCAGTTCCTGCCCAGCATTCATTTTGCTGACGTAGGCGCTGGCGCCTGCACTCATCATTTCAGCCACCAGCTTCAAATCGTTCATGGCTGACATCGCGACCACCTTCACTTCGGGTTGACTGGCCAGCAGCTGACGGGTGGCTTCAATGCCGTTGAGACCCGGCATGTTCACGTCCATGCACACCACATCGGGATGGGTCTGCACCGCACACCGTAGCGCGGACACGCCACTCATCGCCTCGCCCACCACTTCAATGTCGGGGGTCGATTCCAGGCTCATTCGCAGGGCGCTGCGAAACAGACTGTGGTCGTCTGCCAGGATGATGCGTACTTTCATGGTGACCTTTTTATCGTGGTGGCCTGAAGGCGTTATTTTGACTGTCATGGGCTATCGCCGAAAGCTTATTGCATCAGGCAAGCCGTTGGATCGGTACATTTTTGAATGTAGCTGCGCAACGCGGCCAGATTGGGCACGCTGATATCACGCCGGGCCCGCTCGTTGAACTCGATCACACCGCTGCGTGCTAACCGTGTGAGCGCCCGGCTGACCGACTCCACCCGCAGCCCCAGGTAGTTGCCCATCTCGGCACGCGACATGTGGATGTTGATCTGGTCGGTGCGCATGCCGCGCTCAGACAAGGCATGCGCCCATTGCAGCAGGAAATCAGCCACGCGGGCATCAGCCGGCAGCGTGCCCATCGACAACGTGGCTTCGCGGTTATGCGCCAACTGAGCGCAGATGGCGGCCATCACCAGTCGCATCAGACTGGGCTGCAAGGCACTGGCCTCCAGCAAGGCTTCGTAGCGGATGACCCAAATTTCGCTGAGGTCCAGGGCCACCGCTGAGCAGGCATAGCGCCCACTGGGGATGCCGTCAAAACCCAGCCAGTCGCCCTTGAAATGCAGTCCGGTTGTTTGCTGACGTCCATCAATGGCCAAGTTGACGATCTTGAACAAGCCCGAGTTGACAAGGTACAAGTTTTCAAAGTTCTGATTGCACCTGTACGCAGTTTCGCCCGCGTGAAAGGTGCGCCGATCAAACGTCATGTGTTTTTCGATCAAAGCCAGCGACTCGCGCCAGAATGACTTGGGCTGGCTGTTCATGGGGTTCGGCATCGTTCTGGCTGCTGAGGCGTCTGGGGCATGACCACCCAAGTCACTTAAGCAAGGGTCGAAGCAGATCGCTTGTGGCGAGCCGCTCAGTACGGCGTAGGGCGACACAGAAAACGAGGGGGGGTTGTTTGGCGTGTTCATGGTAGTCCCGAAGTTAGATAAGAGCGGTGCTGAAAGTGGGGCGGCGCAGGCACAAAGCGATGAAGTACTTGCAGCCTCGCTTGATGATGTAGAGCACGATCTCAACGGAAATCGATCCGCCACTGGGGGTGTGTGCCGTGTGCTTTTTCCAGGCATCCATGGCGTGGTTCACGCCCACATAGGCGAGGTTGTAGCCAGGGGTTTCGTGGGAAAAAGGCAGGCCCGGTAACACGACGGTGATGTCCTGCCCCGCTAATGATTCGGGCGGACACCCCAGCAAATCAGTGGCAGCCAGGTTGCTCTCGACGATGCAGCCGTTGATGTCCATCACAAGGGCGGCGTTCCCTTCTGAAGGCGGCATCAGGATCGGATCCTGCAAATACTCGCGGGCGAAGTGATGGGGGGACGCGATCATGTTCATGCTGTTCATCTGCGGGTTTTAGGCGGTGAATCGGTGACATCAAGGGCTCTTGTGTCTGTGGTTCAAGCGTACGCAGGAACTGCTCCGCGACAAATACCCGGAAGCGCTAAAACCTACTACCGGGAATCAGGTAGTGACCCTGACGAACCCCGAAATTTATCAACTCGCACAACTTTGGCTCGTTTTTTGCTTATATTTGGTGCGTTTCAGGCTTTCGCTAAATTAGCGCACCAATTCAACTCATTTCAATCAAAGAGGTTTTCATGGAAGCACTAAAACAGGGCGCAGACACCCTGTTCATCCTTCTCGGCGCCGTCATGGTGCTGGCCATGCACGCGGGTTTTGCATTTCTGGAGCTGGGCACCGTGCGGCGCAAGAACCAGGTCAATGCGCTGGTCAAGATCATGGTCGACTTCTCGGTCTCGACTGTGGCGTATTTCATCGTCGGCTACGGTGTGGCCTACGGCACCAGCTTCTTTGTTGGGGCCGAGGTGCTGGCCGCCAAGAGCGGCTATGAGTTGGTCAAGTTCTTCTTCCTGCTGACCTTTGCCGCGGCCATTCCGGCCATCATTTCAGGCGGCATTGCAGAGCGCGCCAAATTCTGGCCACAGCTGATGGCCACCGCGGTCATCGTCGGTTTTGTCTATCCTTTCTTTGAAGGCATCATGTGGAATCAGCACTTTGGCGTGCAGGGCTGGATCAAGGCGCTGACTGGCGAAGAGTTTCACGACTTTGCCGGAAGTGTCGTGGTGCATGCGCTGGGCGGCTGGATCGCGCTGCCTGCAGTCATCTTGCTCGGCGCCCGCGCCAACCGCTACCGCAAGGACGGCGGTATTTCGGCGCACCCGCCATCAAGCATTCCGTTTCTGGCGCTGGGCGCCTGGATTTTGACGGTGGGCTGGTTTGGCTTCAACGTGATGAGTGCGCAAACGCTGGACAAAATCTCGGGCCTGGTGGCAGTGAACTCGCTGCTGGCGATGGTCGGCGGCACGCTGGCGGCCTTGGTTGTCGGCAAGAACGACCCCGGCTTTGTGCACAACGGCCCGCTCGCCGGCCTGGTAGCCGTGTGTGCAGGCTCCGACCTGATGCACCCACTGGGTGCACTGGTGGTGGGCGCCGTGGCGGGTGGCATTTTTGTCTTCATGTTCACGCTGACGCAAAACAAATGGAAGATTGACGACGTGCTGGGCGTCTGGCCGCTGCACGGCTTGTGCGGCACCTGGGGCGGCTTGGCGGCGGGCATTTTTGGCTCAAAAGCCTTCGGCGGCCTGGGAGGCGTGTCCTTCGGCGCGCAATTGATCGGCACCACGATGGGTGTGGCTTGGGCTGTTTTAGGCGGGGTAGTGGTGTACGGCGCACTCAAGGCCACCATGGGCCTGCGCCTGAGTCAGGAGGAAGAATACGACGGTGCCGATCTTTCCATTCATAAAATCAGCGCGACGCCGGAGCGCGAAGCGAATTGGTAACGCTGCAAAATTTATAGCTACCAGCGCAGGAAACACGGGGGCTAGAGCCATTTTCGGTCATTAACCGGCTGGGGGTCCTAAATCGGGTTTTAGCCCGGCGGGGTGCGCCGGGCGTAGCGTGTGACGACGACACCCATGAGCAACTGCGATTGCACCGCCAATGGCAGCCAGGCGTTGAAGTCCAAAGCCGGGGCACGGTCCAGCGCGGCGCCCAAAGCCTGACCCGCCAGCAACGCCGACAGCAGGGCCGCTTCTCCCGGCAGGGCCGCACGCATCTGCGGTTGCAACTCGGCACGCCAGACCACGGCATCTTCGGCCACACCGGCGCGCAGCCGCTGGCCGACTTCTTCAAACGTCGGGCTGTTGTCCAGATGCGCGCTCACGATACTGGCTACGGGCCAAGGGCTAGACACCATGGCACAACCGGGTGCCAGGCGCAGATGCAATTGATCCGGCTCGTGTTGCATCAACAGGGCAAAACTGGCTGCGTCCACCGTCTGGTTGGCCGCACTGGCGCTGACGTGCAACGCCCATTCCACCCGAGCCACATCGGCCAGGTAAGGCTCCTCGGCCAGTTGTTGGCTGGCGCGCACAAATTCAGACAAGCCCGCACCCCACTGGGCCAAATCGCCTTTATCGGGTGGGCTGGCGTGCCAAAAAGCACGGGCCAGCGCCGAAGAACTCTCTGCCCCCAGCAGTTGCGTGAGCACCGGGTAGGCCGCCTGCAAAGCGCGTTGCGCATTCGCATGACCGTTGGATTGATAAGCTTTTAGCCCTCTAGCCCCCGTGCAACTTGCGTAAGTAGCTATTTTTTCAATAGCATCATCCGCAGGCCATGCCAGCAGCACGTCCAGCAAAGCTTGCTGCTGTGCGGCCAACCGACTCATGTTTTTTCCGCGCTGGCGGCCCGAATCACCGCCTGGGCCCGCGCGGCCTCGTCAAGCAGCACCTCCAACGCTGGAATGTCGGTGTCCCACTCAATGAGCGTTGGAACCGCACCAAACCGCCCAATGGCGTGCTGGTACAGGCGCCAGACCTCGGGGCAAACCCGGCTGCCGTGATCGTCGATCACGATCTCGCCGTGCGCATCATTCACACGGCAGTGTCCCGCCAGGTGAATTTCACCCACGTCGGCGGGTGCCATGGCGTCCAGCCAGTCCAGGCCGTGCTGCACCGGGTCACCGCCAGCGCCGTTAATCTGCGCGTTCAGGGCGTTGACATAAATATTGTTCACATCGACCAGCAGGCTACATCCGGTGCGCTGCGCCAGTGTCGACAAGAATTCAGGCTCTTCCAGTAACAGTTCGTCAGGAAGCGCTGTCCAACGCACATAACTCGACAGGTTCTCCACCATGAAGCGCCGTTTAAGCCGCGTCTGCACCTGCTCCACGTTGGCGCAGAGCACATCTAGCGCCTCATGGCTGAAGGGAATCGGCAGCAAGTCAGCGGCATGCACGGCGGCGCCATTGAAACGGCCGCGCGCAAAACTGGCATGGTCGCTGACGCGTACCGGGTCAATCCGCTGCACCAGACGCGCCAACTGGTCCAGATGCCAAGGGTCGATCCCCGCCACCGAACCGAGCGACAAACCGACGCCGTGCAGGCTGATCGGGTAATGGGCGCGCGCCTGTTCCAGCACCGCCAGCGCAGCACCGCCTTCGGCGAAGAAGTTTTCTGAATGAACTTCCAGAAAACCCAAGGGCGAGCGCCGCGTCATCAGTTCCCGGTAATGCGGCTGTCGCCAGCCAATACCCACCACCGGGTCTGTTTCGGTTATGCAGGCGAACTGTGAGTCGGCCATGGCGACGCGCTTGGCAGGCAGTCGAAAAAAGCGGGATCAGCCTTTTTTCATCATCTTGATTTCGTCCAAAGTCATACCGTTCATCTCTTTGCAGGTGCCTTTGGCCACATATTTCCATTCGCCTTTGTCCATGTCGACTTTGGACTGGCCCGCGCAGGAATGCACGCCCGACATGCTGGCGCAGTCGTTTTGACCGGCCTTGGCAATACCAAAGCATTTTTCTTTTTCGTTGGCCGCATGGGCTGGCGCGGCGATAAAAGTGAGGGACATCAGGGACGCTGCGGCGGCGGCGATCATGGCACGTTGGTTCATTTGGAATACTCCTGGGGTTGAAAAATTAACGACACACCAGATGGGTCGAGGCCTTTAAATTCGGCTAGCCACGCTGGTTAGGGGTTTGTCAGGGCAGATGCTGTTTTCTTACAGATTCAGTGGAATATTTTGAAAATATTCACCAACCGCATAAGAATACAAGTAGCACTTTACCGTGCAAACGACCCCATTACACTGGCGCGACACCATGACCACCGACGCACCCCTCTCATTCGAGCAACTCCTGGTTAGCAACCGCCCATATCTGTTGCGGTTCGCCCGCCTTCAGTTGAGAAACGACACCTGGGCGGAAGATGCCGTGTCTGAAACCGTGTTGGCCGCCTTGGCCAAACCGCAAACCTTTGACAATCGCTCGCAACTCAAGACCTGGCTGGTCGGCATTCTCAAACACAAAGTGATTGATGCCTTGCGCCACCACAGCCGTGAGGTGAGTGGGCTTGAAAGCACCGATGAGGACGACAGCGATCCTCTGGAATACCTCGGCTTCAAGGCTGATGGGCACTTTTCGCAAGCACCTGCCGAATGGGGAAACCCGGAGCAACAATTCAGCAGCCGCCAGTTTTTTGAGGTACTGGACGCCTGTACCAACAAATTACCGGCCAGCCAGAGTCGTCTTTTTTTAATGCGCGAATGGCTGGAACTCTCCAGTGAAGAAATTTGTAAGGAATTGGGCCTCACTCCGACTAACTTGTATGTTCAACTGCACCGCGCCCGCCTCAGATTACGCGAGTGCCTTGAATTGAACTGGTTTGCAAACCCCAACATTTCATGATGCTCTTCCAAAGAACCTGCAAAGAAGTCACTGCGCTTGTGATTGCGCGAGAAGACCGCACACTGTCTTGGCAAGACCGTATCGCGCTTCGCTTTCACATGGCCATTTGCGCCGCCTGCCCAACGTTTGAACGACAAGTTTTTACGATGCGCAACGCCATGAAGCAATGGAGAAACTATGAAGCTGAAGATATCAGCCCGCCACAGGAACCCAAGACGCCGAATCATCCAC
>Ga0208613_1000092_pt1 | contig 36949 bp, 43 predicted proteins | sample CryBogmetaGMA6M_FD_184543 | JGI IMG/M metagenome (GOLD analysis project Ga0208613, IMG submission 184543) | Freshwater microbial communities from Crystal Bog, Wisconsin, USA - MA6M (SPAdes) | ecosystem: Environmental > Aquatic > Freshwater > Lake | place: Crystal Bog, Wisconsin, USA | collected... | reverse complement strand
CCTCAGTCTGATGCGTCAACCAAGGGTGTCGTGACCTAACTATCGTAGCTGGCGTTTCCGCCAACTGAGTCTGGTGAACTTAGGCTTCTTTCGAAGCCCCTATCCCTTTAGGGTAGGGGTAGTTCACTCCATATTAATATAACCTATTACTAAATAAATTGGATCCTATCCATAATAATTTTTAAACTTTTACGATGTTTCTAATTGCCATGAAGTTCCAAGTACATTTGCAATCCATTGTGTACCACTCCAGTCAAGTTGTAGTTGATCACCTATACCAGTTGACATTATACTACCTCCAGAAATACTTACTGAATTTAAATAACGAATTGTTTCAGTTCCATATGCAGTACATGTAAAACCTGTATCTGATGTAACTAAAATATTAATTCGATATCCATCCGCCCCAGGAGGAAGAAGCATTACAATTTCTGAAGTTGCATCTGTATTCGTAAACATTATAAATCCTGTACAATCAGAAGCTATCATTGTTACTGGACTATCGGTCTGCTCGACATTAACTAACGTAAAGTTGTCATAACTACTGTCCCAAATAGTTTCTTCTATAACAGTCCAACAAAAAACATAATTATCTGAATCCACATCTTCAGTTAACAATAAAGTAAAACTGCTCGATGTTTTTCCAGTAATAATAAACATATAGTTAGACGGTTCAATATCGACAATATTTCTAATGGAAGCACTTACTGTGTAATTAGTATGACCTAAATCATCAAAATTAATTACTAACATAGAAGTATTATTAGTTATTGAAGTTCTACCACGTCTATCTATATTACCAATATCAACATAAGCTTTTGTTGCTAAATCATAACTATTTACTGGATGTGTACCTGATACAGTATTGGTAAATCCACGCGACCCATTAACAGGTATATACTGAGTGTGATCGTCGTCTACCAAACCACCAAGAGCATCATGCTGTAGACCAGACAAATCACTTACTACATCATCAATTGCACCCTGTAAAGTACCACTAATAGTATCAACATACAATTTAGTGACAAGATGTGTATCAGCTGTAGGAGTAACACCGCTAACTGCAGAAGTAAATGCTCTAGAACCATCAGCTAAAGTATACTGGGTATGATCATCATCACCAAGACCAGTAAGATTACCATGGTCACTATAAGTATTAACACCTACAGTAAGACCAGAAATGGTAGCATCCATTTCAGTTTCGGTATAGTATCTATCATCATGAATATGCTCAGATGAAGCATTACTAATACCACTGCTAATAGTTAATGCATTAAATTGAGTATTGGTTAAATGATAGTACTCATTTAATTCACCACCTTGGATACCATTCGCAGTATTATGAGATATAGTACTTCCAAATCGTATCCACATTACACCATTAAAAACATAAGTACCATCACTACTCTCTAACCAAATTGAAAAACCTTCATTTGGAGTTAATTCTACCCACTGAGTTCCATCATAGGTGTAAATATAAGTAGCAGTCCAACCATTACCAGAATCAATTGCTACATATCTATCACCATCTACTGGAGCAATAGGAAGACCGGTAGATGGTGTCCAAAAATTTTTAATGCTTTCCTGCCAATCGATACCCTGAACAAGTAAATCAACATAATCTTTAGTTGTTAAATGTGAGCCTGCAGTAGGTGTAATACCACCCACAGTGCTTGTAAATGCTCTAGTTCCATCAACTAAAGTATATTGAGTATGATCGTCATCTAAAAGACCAGTAAGTTCATCATGCTCATGAATAATATTTCCATCAACCAATGATAGTTCTGAATCAACATATCCTTTAGTGGATAGGTGATAGTCTTGTGTTGGATCAACACCTGAAATAGTGTTAATAAAACCCCTATACCCATCGGCAAATGTATATTGATAATGATCATCATCTTCAAGTCCATTAAATTCTCCGTGATCTAAAACAATAGATCCACTTAATGTAGCTAATGTATCATCTACATAAGATTTGGTAACTAAATGATAATCTTGAGTTGGTGTAACACCGCTAATAGTAGTATCTAATCTAAGTTGACTATTATCACCATCCCAAAATAAATTAGCATCTAGTGACGTTCCTAAAATTACTTTCTCATCACTCCTAAGATGTGTATCTTTATTTGTAAATTTTGCCATTTTATTTATTTTCCTTTTAGTAGTATTTTACGAAGTTAAATCTGGATTAAACCTTATTGTATCTGGTGATATAGCAACTCCTACAACTTGTATCCAAGAACCATCAGAAGGTTTAAAATTGGTTAATAAACCTTCAGTTTCTGATACATAAATCTTACTTCCTGGAATCCAATTCCAAAGTCCATTCCTTATATTACCTTTCCAGAAGATCTTTTTAACTTCTCCATATCCTTCTTCTAAAGCTAAAGCCATGCAAGGCATATGATAAATACCACTTGCTGCACATGCTGATTCCCATCCACCATCATCTTTTATATATAGTGGACAAGCAAAACCAGTAGAATTACCACCTACATACATCTCTGAAGCTTCACCACTATATCCAATTACACACCCATAAATATCTAATCCAGTTGGAGATGAATCTAACATTACTAAATGGTCACCTATATTTAAGTTACCTGATAATTCTGGACTAGTATCTTCTGATAATTCTGTAATATTTAAACCACCTGGTCCTATACTAGCATAAGAAGCTTTCCAATTTAGATAATAATTACTTGAGTCTATCTCACCAGAGAAATCTGCTATAAAACCATGTATAGTTTTACTTCTAACCAAAACTGGATATACTGATGAATTAGTGTCTATTCTATTTTCTAAACTAACAGTTAATATATATTCACTATCTGGTAATGGGCTAGCAAAATCAATATATACTGACGATGAATCTATTGGTATATTAGTTATTCCTTCTTGAACATTTGTTGTAGTATCAGTATAGTAACACGTTTCATAATTAGCACTGAATAAAGTTAAATCTTTTGGTCTAAAATTTTTAAATGTTATTTCTCTTGCGCCGGTTTCTTCAAAATCTATAGGACTAGTAAGAACTTTACCACCGTGTACTATTTCTATTCTACCAGGTGTATAAACATAAAATGTAGAAAAAACTTGGTTAAACTCATCACTTATACCAATAAGTGGATCAGAAAGTATCACTCTACATACTTCTTGACTCCCAAGTTTTCTTAAAATTATCATTATGTCCGCCTTAGTTTAAAAAATAATATTATCAAAGTAATACCAAATATTAAGATATTTCTAATTGCCAAGATGTTCCAAGAACACTTGTTAACCATTGAGTTCCACTCCAATCAAGTTGTATTTGATCACCAGTACTTAATGAAGTAATACTTCCTCCAGGTTTACTTACTGTACTTAGATAACGTATTGTTTCTGTTCCATTTGCTTTAAATGCAAAACCTGAATTTGATGTTATGATGGCATTAACTCTATACCCATCAACACCATTAGGAAGTAACATTATAGTTTCAGAAACTGCGTCTGTATTTGTAAATACTTTAAACCCATTACAGTCTACATCAACCATAGTAACTGGGCTATCTAACTGAGTTTTATTGGCACGTATTAACTTACTTCTACCAGTGCCTACTGTATAAGAATACAATCCTGTATTTGATGAATCTGACAATACCTCACTCTTATCAATATCAGGAATACTACCCATCTGATCATCATTTTCTAACCAAGTATATCCATTTTTTAATACGTTCATATTATCCTCCAGATAATTAAAATATAGTTTATTTTTACCTAGCAATTTGTAATTCTTTTATTCTTTTTCTAAGAATTCTACACAAGCTGTCTTTACCTGCTCTTTGATTAGCTTCTTGAAAAGCATACTTTAATAAATTTAAATCTTTTATCTTTGGTAAAGTTTCTCTAGCCTGTCTAACAGACATTTCTACAACATCTTCTACAGCTATTTTAGTTTGTACCATAGGAGCTACGTTACTCCCAGTTAACTTTTTTCTTTGCAGAACTGATGGTTTTTTTGATGCTATATCTTCTATAATAATTTCATCATCTAAAACAATTCTCCAATTATCCTTACCCTTTAATTTTGTTTCCTTAAGCCAGGTAATAAACTCATCACCTTCAGCTAAATCATGTTTAACACCATACTGTTCAAATAACTCAGACAAAGGAACTTTAGCCCCTGGTCCTATAGATCTTTTCATAGCATGCATCCAAGTATTTGCAGAATTAATAACATAACCTTTCATAATAATTTCTCCTTTTCTATAATAATTATTTATACCTTGTCCTTAATTTCCATGAATTCTATCCATTACATTGTGAAATAAATTAGATGAACGATGTAAAACTATAGCTACAAAAAACCAATCCATACTCCAATGTAATAAATCAATATCCTTAAAAAATAATAAAGCAATTAATATTCCTGACCATACTGAAAAACAATAACCGCAATCTAATAAACTATGCAACCATTTAAAAAATTTATTACTTTGTCCTAATTTAAATACTTTAGATCTTAATGGTTCAAATATCTCGGATTTGGTTACTATTTCAGTAATTGCTTCAGTAAGTATAACTGACATCAAAAAAATTGTTAGTATGTAAATATTTGTCATTGTTTCCTACCTTACGAGGTTAGTTTATTATTTTGGTCGCCAAAAAAATATGGCTTCTTATATCTTAAATAGGTTAGTTAAATACTGTATGGTCATAATTAATTAAACTGCTGTAAACATAGTATAAAAGCATGCACCAGCTAAATTGAACTTACCTGAATATGTAAATGTTATTTTACTACCTCTTAATGATACTGAAGGGCTATAATATATTTTTGAATTAGTACCAATACATGAGGCTGAACCTAATACTGTATTTGAATTTAATAATGAATAAAAAATAGACGTATATGTTACTGGTCCATGATTTAATATAAAATAACTAGGAATAATAAATACATTAGAATCAGTATGCCATATATTATCCTTGTTTTTAATTAAAGATGCTGACGTATATGATTTTATAAATAAAGTTCTTGAAGCAGTCAATGTAGTTAATATTTTAGATACATTTGATTGTAACGCGCTTTCAAGAATTATCGCGGCGGAAATATTCATTACTATAATTTTAAGAGCTATACCAGATAAAACAATTGCATTAATAGCTATAGTAGATTTACTAACCTCATTTAATGCATTAACTGACTTTAATATATACCCCATTAAAATACTTGAATCAGCAATAATAGTCATAGTAGTTAAAGATTTAACAACTACTGACATTGCAACCGATGATTTAACAACAATAGGCATAGCTAGTGATGACCCTAATAAAGCATCACGAGTGATATTATTAGCAATAATAAACGACATAGCAGTACTAGAACTTGCTATAATATTCATAGCAGTAGATGATGCTAATACATTTGCAAATGAATTACTATTGCTACAGATAGTAGTAAATGCATAACTAGGTAAAGACACTATATAATTCATAACTTTTGGTGAACTTAATAATATATTTAAAGTTTGACTATTTGATATTATGTCATCAAAAGTTTTAAAATTAGATAAAGTTTTATTATTTACATTACCATTACTATCAGCCTTAAAAATCCAATTGTATATAGCCTCATCACTTGGTGATATTAATTTATTTCCATAAAATTGAAATAAGGACTGATGGCTTTCTGTAATTAATTTTGTAAAACCCATAATTTTTTGTTTCCTCGCTTAAAATAAATTAATTTATGAGCATTGTATCTGTGATAAACTAACAGTAGAACAACTACCATTATGACCATATTTATAATGGCAATTCTGACAACAAGCTACTCCATTATCTGGATCTAATGCAAAAAATGGCGCTAATTTCTTAGGTATTACATGATGTGATTCAGTAGCAGTTTGACCACAAAATTCACATAAATAATCATTGTTTTTTAATACCTCAGATGACCATATTCTTAGTTGATTTTCAGTTACTATATTGTTATTTCTACTTTTTCTTGGATTATGCCCTCTTGAATATGTATGTTTATTAAAAATTGGACACGCTATTTTACATTCCTCAGAGCAATAAAATCTACTTTCTCTATTAATATTACCTTTTATAAACTGTGCTCTAGCTTCCACAGTTGTCCTTTTTGGACTAAACCACTCTTTACAAACAGAGCATTTAGCTTGAAGTACCCCTTCATTATCTCTTATCTCTTCAATACCTACAAGTTGATTACTATAAGTTTTGAATAGCGGAATATTATTAACTACTACACCACCCTTTGACTTTCTTATTGATATAGATCGTCTTTCTTCTTCACTTTTTATACGACCAATTGATGATTTAGATATTTTAGCCCTAACTTCTTTGGAATTATGAGCACATTTTTTACTACATAAATTAGTAGGATAAGTTAATCTCATAAAAAATGATTCACCACATTCTTTACAACTTAATACAAATTTAAAATAAAGATTATATTTTTTAAATATATCTCTACTATAGATATATGAAAAACTATCTAAATTCTCCAATCCGTCATCATTATATGTTATTACCATAATTTATTCCTGTATTTAAAATGTTAGTAATTAAAAACTATATATTTATGAGCATTGCATCTAAAAAATATAACACTAACTCCTTACCATCACCACAAAACCATTCTTCATCTGTAATAGTCAACAATTCTATATTATTACTATTACACTGATCTATTTTTATTGCATCTTTAACTACTGATTGCTCAGATGAATGCCAATATATACCATTACATTCTATAGCTTTATTTAGTTCAGGAAAGAATATATCTAATTCTAGGTTCTTTTTAGTTAATGTATTAACTATCATAGTTCTATCATTATATATAATAGAACCACTATATATTTCATTAACAAAATTTCTAACACTTAATTCAAATTTAGAGGTATAATTATTATTTAAATAACAATAAAAACACCTAGCACCACCATCTTTAAAATTATGAAAACTTGTAGTCCATGCATGATTATGTGGACACATAAGTACTATATCATCTCTATTATTAGTATACTCTTCAGAAACTAATGCATAATTTTGACTTTCTACATACTCTTTTACAAAATTTATATTATGCCTATTAATCTTGCCTGAAATATATTCTTTAGCCTCAGGATGATCTTTTCTATATTTATTTGCTTTACTTAGACAACATTTTTCTTTATTTAATGCGTAATACTTTCTACCTTTTTCTATCAAATAAGTTTTTCTGGTAGCTTGTACTCTATTATTTTTTAATACTAATCTATGTTTATCACATACTGACGCACCACAATAAACTTTCTTAGAATAATGAGTTTTAAATTCTATACCACAACATAAACATATTCTATCGAACTCACAATAATTAAATTTTTTTCTAAATCTATTCAAATCTCTTTTTCTATCCGCTATTCTTCTACCTTCTTCCTTACACTTTTCACAATATTTTTGTTTTGGGCTGGTCGGAAAAAAATCAGTACTACATAATAAACATAACTTAGATTTAAAATTTTGCAAATTGTATACCTCCTATTATAGTTGTATACACAATATAATCACATATTCAAAGATGTCAATATAAAAATAGGGATTATTAAGATAAAATAATCTTAAATAACCCCTATCCTTATTAAATATAGTTTATAAAAGTATTATAAACTCCTGTCAATAACCCCTAGCGCCAAAATTCTGGAATCCAAACATGCAAATCCCAATTCGGCCCAACCAAAAAAGCCCTGCTTCTGCATACGCAGCAACGTCGGATCATCGATAGCCTCAAATTCCTTTCTGATGGGCATTACTAGTGAATCATTAGTCGTCATATCAAACCCCATAACCTGAGTTTCACCTAAAGTACCAATTGTTCCATCAGCATTTGTTACATTTGGGTTTTCAATAGTATAAGCATTATAGCTCTCTCCAGCGTCGGCTATAAACTTGCCGTAAGCAGAAGCGTGACCATTAATGTTATAAAGCCCAGTTGCACCAAGGTGCTGAATTTCGTGAAGTCTTACATTCCAGATAGAACCCATACCAGCAGCCTGAAAAATCTCACGTCTGGTTACAGGATCAATATCAGTATCTGTCCACTCTCTAATATCAGCCGCCAATCTATTACTTTTATGACCTAAATAAATAAATAATTTAGGCGAGTAGTTGCGAAACTACTTCTATATGTCTCCATATAGCTTAGACTATATCATCACCCACAAAGTGGGGAAGAACATGTAGTCGTTGAGGATTCAAATTAAATATGAGTTATAAATTTGTACTTCATACACTCAGGAACAAAATCAATCATAATTTTACATATTGAATGTAATTCCTTTTTACCTCTTAAACTAATATAATACTTTATACCACTTTCATATTTTCTTGGTATAATAATTATATTACCATCAAATAATGTATGGATAGTTCTAACTATTTTAACTATTTCATCATATGTAAAGTTTTCAGTGTGTAAATCTATTCTATAATTTCTTCTTATAGAATTCCATACCAATGAACCATCATCACATATCCATACTGCTAATATAAATAAATTAAGTAGTTCATCAAAGTTATCTGGTAAAATCTTTTTACCATTACCTTTATAGAATTTCATCCATAAATCAGTTAAAAATGGATGAGACACTGTCGCTAATTTATATGATTTTTGAACTATACATTCTATACCTGATATTGTATGTACACCACCTTCTTCTATACATAAATCACTTTGTACAAAAGGCATTAATAAATTTCTTTTCCATTCAAGGTACATTCGTTGTTCTTCACAGTGTCTTTCACTAAAAGAAGCATTTTTACCATGTTTAGGAATTCTTAAATTACCATCTCCCATAATTGATCCTATAAGTAGATCAATTTGATTTTTACTAAAATCTGTAGTTCTTAATTCTTTATAAATATTTACATTAGAAATTTTTGTAATTATTTTAAGATTATTAAGCCAAGATCTTACAGTCATAGTAGATGTATTATATATAACTGCTATATCAGACATTGATTTATTATCAGTAGTATATAATTTATATAAAACATCTTTATCAGGTACTTCTATTTTTTTCATATTTAATTTACCTTTCCTGCTGATTATCTCTATTTCTAAAATTTTTACTTCCTTACTATAAAGTAGGTTAAGTATTTAGAACCTAACGAGAACTTCCAGCATATAGTTCTTTTTTCATCTTTTACTTACGCAAAAGCGGGACACATTTTATCCTCTGGTGACAAGTAGAGATCGGTAAATGTACGACCAATTCTCTTAAAACCTACGATCATCTTGTTAATAAGCTCCTTAGAAAGATAACCAGCACCTGAAGATGCAGGTACGATTTCATAAATCGGAGCAGGTCTAGAGCCTAAAAGACCCTTACCTGAAAACGAAGATGTTGCAGCAGGCATAATAACTCTCCATCCGCATTCCTCTTCGTAATTAGCAAGTTCCTTAGCCGCACGAGCAGCAGCTCTCTGAGCAATATCTATACGAGAATCTCTCGCATATGTAATCTTCCAATCTGCAGATGTATCGATGGTAAAAGTAGGTACATATACCTCTTCACCAATACCCTCGATAAAGTTTTGCGCAATATAACCAAGCCCAGGCAAAACCCAAACAGGACAAATCTGTTACTTTTATGACCTAAATAAATAATTTAGGCGAGTAGTTGCGAAACTACTTCTATATGTCTCCATATAAGTTCGGACTATATCTTCACAATTAAGTGCCTAACATGTAGTCTCTGAGGAATCCTTAATAAGGTTTCCTGCTGATTGTCTCATCTTTAATATTATTACATATCAGTAATTAAAATCTTGAGATGTTCCAGCATTTAGTTAGGTTACGAAACTCCTTACGAAATCTCGAAATCTTCAGCCACAGGATATACCATTGAATATACTATGTTTCCATAATAAATGGACTCTATCTTCACCTTATGGTGTCTTGCGTATTAGTCTCTGAAGTATCTTCAATAATTATTATTTAATTGTTTTAATTTACTAACTATATTATACACATCATCTGTATAATGTATATTCTTATTTTTAGAATTTATATATTCAATCATAAGTTCTAATTGTTTTTGTTTAGCTATTAACTTACCATTAAGTTTATTAAGAATAATTAGCAACGGGTCAAATTCTTTAACTACTATATTATAATGATATTTAAACACCTTGTTTTTAATTTTTTTACTTAATTTACCTCTAACCTCTTCAATATAGTATCTTATGTTAAGACTATCATATATTTCTTTTATATTATTTAAGGCTGTATGTGATTCAGTAGTTATTTTTAAATAAGGTGTAATTTTTCTATATGTATATATAGTATCTTTATATTTAGTATTTCTATGTGTATCACTAAAATATATAGAACCATCACCATCTATCATACCAGCTAACCAAGAAAAAGTTTTATTTCTATAACCATCATCTCTATTATAATTTAAATTAAGTTGTTGTATTTCATCAAATAAATCTTTTTGTTCTTCTGTATAAGGTGTATTATTAAATTTCCATCCTTCTTCATTAACGTACTTAACCCTACCTATACAAAATTCTTTTAATAATTCTAGTTGGGGTCGTCTAACTATACTAAAATGAGACCATTTATCAACAAAATCTATACATTTATCAAGTCGTATAATCTGTATTCTTTTATGATCTCTACCTATAGTAGCTTTTTCTAACCCAACATGATGATTTATATTATTAGATTTTAAAAATGATGAACTTACTTCTATTAATTCAAACCTAGTATTTACAAAACAAATTCTAGGTCTAATACTTAGTTTACCTTTATATGTATTTTTAGTAAGATACACACCAAAGTCACTATCTATTAGCCCAGCAAAATAATTATTATTTATTGAAGTTACTTGCTGATTATCCATATATCCTCCTTATTATTGCATGTCAGCAAAGGACGGCTTTAGAGTTTTCCAGCATATAGCAAGATTTAATCAGACCATACATCTCCCGTAGATGTCATTAAGCCTGAGCACCAGCTGCAAGCCGTTCTACGGCAAACAGCTGACGCATAATCGATTCCAGTTCAATCTTCTGCAAAATTGGAGTTGTTAGAGCCGCAGCAAAAGCACGATACGCTGCTAAACCCTCTGGCGTTTGGATATTCGCCGTTTGTTTAAATAATTCTTGCATTTCTTTAAGATCCATAATTAACAACTCCTCCTTTTAATTCTTAGTTTTGGAGGCACGGTTAACGTGCCTTAATCCAATTAATTTAAAACTAAATCAGAAGTTTAATTCTGATTGGGTACAACGTAGTATTATTGATATTAGCAGAACATTTAGCAATGCTAGCACCCTTAATAACACGAGCAACTACAGTAGTAGAACAATTCTCACCAGCAGAATCAGCAACATTATCAGAAACTACTGCACTATTGGTGACTTTAGCTTGATCACTAGCAGCATATAGAGACTCTCCAGGTGTCATCTTAGCAGATGGGGTAGCTCCACCAGTACATGTGTAATGTACGGTATCCCAAATACCCAAATGTGCTACACCAACAGGTACAGCTTTGGTGCCAGTAATAACACCAGCAGCACTGTAACTTGGTTGAGCAATAACATCACTAGATCCCAAATCACCAGGCATATAAAAGCCAGCAGGGTGTACTTGATGATAACCAGTCTTTACTTTCTGCATAAGAAACCCAAATGGCGTATCAGGCGAAGCCTTATAACCCATTTTAATTACATTTGGTTCCTCATTTGTTGCTGCAGGATCCAAATAAACAACAGACCCAGCGTAAGCAATAACCCCACCAATACCGGCTGCGGCAGTTGCTGTCTGAGCCCCATAACTACAAAATTGATTTTCTACGACAGGATGTCTTGGTATAAACATGTCCTTTTTCCTCCTATTAGATCTTTAGTTATTCAGTTCTATTCCATCTCTTAGCCATCTCAATGCCCATTTTATGATATTTGGCTTTGAGATCTTCACTAGGTAAATACTCCATATTTAAAGATGCCATAGCAACTTGACCCATAGAAATCTGAGCAGGAGCTGTTCTTTCCTCATCTCTATTAGAAGCCTCTTCATTTTCTACAGACCCTTCAACCGAGCATTTTTTCTTCATAAATTTTTTGCCAGTTTTAGGATCTTCATCCATCATGCCAGGATCAGCATTAGGATCTACTTTTTTCTTATCTACAACAGCTTTTTTAGCTGCGTCTTCCTCTGCCTTTGCATCAGACTCAGCTTTATTACGAGCTTTTTCAAGTTCGTCAATGACAGCCTGTCTTACTGAAACCAACTCATCTTTATAAGACGCAAAATCTTCCTCTGACATTTCTCTAATTTTCTTAGCCTGAGAATCTTTATCAGCCCGTGCAACTCCAGCAGTTTCAAGTTCAACCATTCTCTGCTCTGTTGCCCTGTCCTTTTTAATATTGTCCAAAATAGTAACGGTTTCTGCAAGTTTCGTATTAGCAGTTTCTGACTCTTTCTTAGCTGCCTCTAGCTCAGATGTGAGTCCTTTAATGCGTGCTTCACTTTCAGAAAGTTTAACTTCATAGTCTGAAACTTCACCATTTTTTACTTCAAGAGCTTTGGCTAGTTCAGAAATTGAAGTTGCAGCTTTTTGAAGTTCTGCCTCTGTTCTTTTACGAATTTCTGCTTCTTCCTTTTCATTAAACAAACTTTCTACAACATTTGCAACCTGTACTTCTAGTTCTTTATCCATATGTTAAGTCTCCTCCTTGCAATTTTTTAGTCCTAACAAGTTGTTCTTACAACTTAACCAACCTGATTGTGTTAACATAAATTATTATTCCTTACCTTATTTAAAAAATATTACGGAAAACATTGATTTGCACCTATGTTACCTCTACAATACAACCCTTCAACTTCTAAATCATTACCGAGCATGAACATCAGATTTACATGACCAGTTCCAGAAACTGTAGCTGCTGTTCCAACATTAAGAGTGATAACATTAGTAACAGTGTCTCTTGTAACAAAACAAGTAGTATTCCAGTCTGGAGTAGCTACAACAGTGGCATAAGATGCTAAATCAAAACCATGCCATTTAATACCTGAAGCTAAAACTTTTGTAGTCTCACGTAGATCAATAGTTGCTGTACTTGCCCATACAAACGGGTAAGTATGATTATTGCCCATATTACGGTAAATTACCTTTTTATCGTCATCACCATTTATACGAACAATTTTTGGGGTACTTTTAAGTTTACCCTGTTGTCCAATTCCTAAATCTGCCATTTTTAATTCCTCCTATCGTGATTGAATTTTGGCTGCCTCACGTAAAGCAGTCTTTAGTCCATCTAAAAGCATTTTTCGTTTATCTTTAGACGCTCTTTTCTTTAAAAACTTTTTAGTAGCTTGTTCAGTAAGACTAATAATTTCTTTTACATATAAACATTTTTGGTCGGTTGTGTCTCTACTAAAAGAAGTACAAGACTTCTCGTATCTAGTACACCAATTGTTTTTTACAACTTTTCCATCTTTACCTTCTAGACGAAGTTTAAAATTAACACAAATTCCTACACTATCGTCTATAAGTCCATCACGAGCTTCATCTTTTTTTAAACTAGTTTCTACATACTCTGAGGTTACATTATTATCTTGTTCTATCTTGTTGTAATTTAGTATAATTATACTGTTAGAATCTGTAATAATATCTTTTTTCTCAGCCGCCGTTTCTAAAATTACTGAGGGTGGGTTTGCAGGATTCTTTACTATACCACATCCTGAAAAACAAATACCTCTTAAAACTCTTGCTATAGTGCCACTAGCAATTTCTTTTCCTTCCTTAATTACTTTTGCTAAACGCCCTAAAGTAGAATCATCTGATGTGGCTAATCCAATAGCTTCGGCTTCCTTTCTATCTAAAATTAGACTTCCTATTTTCACATTAAAATCCTTATAGTAGCATTCCATAGAAACTTTCCATTTATTATCAGCTACTTCTTGAGCTATATTAGGGAATCTATTCTTATAAATAATACCTGCTATAGCTATATGCATATCAACATTATCCATACCGGCTACTTCTCTGGATGCTAATTCAGCAGTATCAAGTATATTATTTTCTTTATCTATAAAAACTCGTTCATAGATGTGACCTATTATACTTTCCTCTTGATGTTCTATGTCTAAAGCTTTATTTATTATTGTACCTTCTGCAGCTACTAACTCGGAACCCAAGAAATAAGCGTGATTGAGATTTTCTCCTGAAGATACAAAAATTGCCGAGAAATATTGAAGATCTGGTTGACGATCTTTTTCTCCTGGTAAATTTATTACTTTTGAAGCTTTTTCTTTAAGTAATTGTGTCTCTTCTTGAACTATTATAGGAGCCTCTAAATAAAATTTATTTTCCATTATATTCTCCACCCACAAAAATTTTTATTTATAATTGTATCTCATATACATAAGTGCTTTATACCAAGCTGTATGCCACTCACGATTATTGTTAGCGGTAGTATTACAACTTCCACATAGAGTTATTACATTACTTGGACTACAACTTTTCTTGTTATAATTAATATGATGAATATGTAGTCTATGGTCTTTCTTTTTACAAGTCGGATTTAAACACTTATTACCATCACGATTACGTATATCTTGTTTGTATTCTTTATCGCTCCAAATTGGACAGTATGGTTCGTAAGATATTCCACCTTTCCAGGATGGATGATTACTTCCTGAGTATTTAATGGAATGTTTAATATCAGCACAAGTAGGACATCTCTGTCCTTGTTGCCAACCATTCCATCTCATACTATGTTCATGATTACTAGAACATATATAATCCAATTTAGTTTTACTATTTATATATTCTGTAGTCAACAAAACATATCCTTCTTTTTCAAAAGAATTCCTAATATATTCTATAATGGGTTTAGATAAACCAACACAAGTTGGGCATCTTTTACCTTGTTTATAATTATCCCACTTCATAGAATGTTTATGACCTTTAGAACATTCATAACTTAATTTAGTTTTATTATTGATATATTCTTTAGAACCTAAGATATATCCATCATTCTCAAAAGATTCCTTTACGAACTCGTAAGTTAATTTAGTATCAGAACAAGTTGAACATCTTTTTCCTTGTGAAAAACTATTCCATGTAATGCTATGTTCATGTCCATTAGGACATTTATAATTCAGTTTAGTAGCATTATTAACATATTCTGTAGATAATAGAGTATACCCTTTACTTTCAAAAGATTCTCTTACTGTATCATAGGTTAGTTTAATAGCCATACTTTATTATTCTCCATATATCAATTAAAAATAGGTTCTTAATATACAGCAGGTTAGTTAAATACTGTAATATCACTTTAAAAAAACTAGTATCTTATTACACTGAGGTTAGTTTAATACTTGTATTTAACTTTTTAAGTTACATATTTCTTCGCATGTTAGTTTTTTACACTTAAATCCTTTATGATGGGTTCTTAATTGATTAGCTACTAACCACATTCCTCTATCACTTAAATTATTATATCTACAAAATTCACTTAAGTTTCTAATAATTTTGTTTATACCATCTGGGTAAGTTATAGACCAATATTGACTTTTAGCTTTAGCGACATTTAATACGTGTTGTTTATTTTTAGGTACACCACGTCTCATATCAGATAATACTTGTTTATGTTCTTCAGATAATAATTTTCCTACTTTACTAGCAGATATTTTATCCTTTGTTTCCTGAGCGCATGCCCTACCAATTGTACCCTCTCCACCAAATGTCATATTATAACCATTTGGATTAAAAGAATTATATTGTTTTATATAATGAAACTCCATTTCATCTAATTCATCTTTAGAGTTACAATATTCTAAAATTTCCCATTTAAAGTTTTCAGGCGTATATTTCTTAATAGCCTTATGAAAACAAGTACTAATATTCTTTTTGCTCCGAGATTTTTTTTCATGACCGTGTTTTCTATATTCTAATGTATTAATAGTCTGTCCTATATAAATCTTACCATTAACAATATTTGTAACTTTATATATTATTCCATCTACTATTACGTTTGCATGATCCATGTTAGGTATTACAACTTTAATTTTACTACAATGTGGGCATCTATAACCATATTTCCAACTTGCATACACTACACTATGATCATGCCCATTAGGGCAAGTATAATCCAATTTAGTGTGATTATTAATGTATTCTTTAGATAAAAGAGTATAACCTTCTTGTTCAAAACTTAATTTAATTTCTTCTATTGTAGATTTAACATTATTAGAACAAGAAGGACATCTACGTTTCATAGGTCCCCAAGTAAACCATTCAGTTTTATGATTATGACCATTAGGACAAATATAATCTAACTCACTTCTATTACCACTATATTCTTTAGTTAATAAAGTATAACCTTCATTTTCAAATGATTCCCTAACCTGTTTTATAGTTAACTTTAATAGTCCTGCACATATAACACATCTATTACCTTGTCTCCAACCATTCCAAGTAATTGAATATTCATGTCCTTTAGGACATTTATACTCTAGTTTAGTAGAACAATTTTTATATTCCTTAGAAACTAAAATATAGCCATCTTTTTCAAATATTTCTTTTATTTGTTCTATAGTTAATTTAATTGCCATATCTAATCCTACCCATCTCATCTAGAAAATCGATATAATCATCATAATCTAAATTTTCTTTGGCGCCCTCCAAAAAAACATCATATTCAGCAGCAGACATGTCTATAACATCTTCATCATTTACAGATGCAGCTTGTTTAACTTGTTTATTTTTCTTCTGTTGATTAGGAGAAACGTCAGATTTTTTAACTACTTGAGGAGTTGTAGTTTTCTTTTTTACTTGACCCTTAGGAGGACCACTAGATGGAGCTCCAGGACCTGTTGCTGATTTTTGGAAAGGTGAACCTATAATACCAATTGTACCAGCTTCTACTAGCGGCAATTCTTCAGTCATATTATTTAGCTCTGTTGGATAGTCAAAACCAAGGGCTTCAATTGATGTTCTGTAGCTCAACATTCTACGATCCACTATTTGTGCAAGTGTATTCATATAGAGAATTGTATCGAGTAACACACCGTCATCCCATCGGATCTTTGGAAAACGATCGAAACCCATTGCTTCTGCTATTTGCTGATATTCTCTGTAAATCCAACGAGTTACCTGTCTCCTAGCATAGTTAATCTCCTCCATAAGTCCTTTAGTAAGTAGATCAACTTCAGCAGCATTAAGCCCACCACCACCATCTATAATTGCTCTGGATATAGCAAGTCCGGTAGTTAGGTCATCGTTAACCTGTTCATACTTACCCTTGCCTAAAATCTTGTCAATTTCTGGTGATACAATCTTTTCTATTTCTAAAGTATGATTCCATACGACGTCGATCGCCTTGCTAGGGGTATTAAATAACTGAGCAACAGCTTCTAATTCTTCCTGAGATACTACAGGATACTCGTCATTACCTATGGTTATCTTAAGGATGTAGTTACTGATGCCGTCTAGCGTGCTTATATCGGCTTGTCTAAGAGCTTTCTTATACTCTATGCTATCAAATACTTTAGTGCTCCTAGGCTTCGCGTAGCGCTCGTATGGTTGCTTTCTATAAGTTATGTGACCTACTAGTCTACTATCAAGTTGATACTCTCCACCTTTTTGCGCAGCATTCTTTAAATCAGAAGGTAGTGTTTTTAAAAGATTTTTTTCATCTTCTGTTTGTTCTCCAGAAGGTTTTTTAAGAAGTTCTGTTAATTCTGGTGGGGGTGTTATTTTTGTTGATACACTATCAAATAATAAATTTCCTGTTATATTAACTAATAAAGGATTTAGAACTGTATATGCTACAGGTAAAAATCCTTTTGACCATATTGATTTTTTAGCTGCTGTTTCTTCGCTCGCGGTTTTTTTATTAGTTTTCATTTTTTGACCAGGAACAGGAGATAAATACGAAACACGTGGTTCATATTTTGCCAATACTTTATAAGTAGTAACATGCCCTACTTTAAAAAAATCTAGAAATATCCATTCTAAAATTTCATCGAAGTTTACATCAAATGTCCATACATCAAAAAATTGCTTTATATTCTCATCATCGATGTCATTTTCAAACCCTTTCCTAGCTAAACTAGCCAAAACATTAGTAGTTGATCCAACTAAAGGTTCTGTATAATAATAACGTATAGCTCGTTTAAACGATTCTTTAGGATCCTCAGTATATGGATCATTTGGAGGAAGTAGATCTAAATTGGTTCGTTGTAAATAATCTCTAGTAATACTAGCAGCACGTTCTTTGCTATATATTCTAGGTACAACTCCACCTTTATTAGCGTCTAAGAAAGCTAAACTTTTTTTAGTCGGCTCTATAAAAAAAGTAGATTTACCTGAACTTTCATCAACCTCTATAGAACGAATCCCTATATCTGGATATTTTTCTTGTAACGTAGATGTTACCTGTTCAATTGAGCTATACTCCATAAATTATCTCCTATACTTATTTGTTTTTAAATACTAATTTACTATTATCTCCTCTTAAGTTCTTCTATTTGAATCTGTTTCCATGGTCTCTATCATTAAACTTACTTTCTCTTATCCTATATCCAGTGATAATTATTTCTTTTCCTAAAATATCTTCTATCTTTACTTTGTCTCCAATAAGTAATACTTCTTCAGTTGCAAAATCTGAGAATTTTTTCATTTTAAATCTTTTTGAATTGTTTTAACAGGTTGTATCCGTTACCATGAATTATCCATCCGAAATAACTCATGAGTGAGCAAACATTACTTTTTGTGAGACATTTAAAATTTAAGTTTTTAACTTTAAAAAGAAATTCTTTAGATATAGATTTTCTGATTAATGTGTAATTCCCAAAAAATCTATATCCAAGATAGTCTATCCCTCTTATTTTGGTTGGAAAAATTTGCCAGTTGTGCTTAACCATGAGATTTAAATTTGTTTCAAGATAATGCTTAATGTCTTTTAATAAGGTGTGAAGAAACTCTTTGCTGTCATGAAGAACAATTATATCATCACAATATCTGGAATAATATTTAACACTTCTTTCTTCTTTTATCCAATGATCGAAATAAGCTAAATACAAATTTGAGAGAAATTGTGACAAATAATTCCCTATTGGTAGTCCTTTCGCGCTGTCAATTATTTCATCTAAAATCCAAAGAGTATCTTTACACTTGATTTTCTTCCTTACTATCTTCTTAAGAATGTCATGATTTATTGATGGATAGAATTTCTTAATATCCATCTTTAAACAATACTGTGTATTTACTTCATCTTTAAGAAAAAGTTTCATGCGTTTTACACCAGTATGAATCCCTCTATGTTTCATAGAAGCATAAGTGTCTTGTATGAATATCTTCATCCAGATAGGTTCAAGAACTTGCATAATACAGTGGTGAATAATTCTATCTGGAAAATAAGGGAGTTTGAATATCTCTCTTTCTTTTCCTCTGTCTAACCTCTTAAATACTTCGTACTCAGAGTTTTTAAAGGTTTTGTTTTTAAGCAATTCTTGAATTTCAAGAATGTATTTTTCTGGATTTTCGTTAACCATCTTAACTTCTGAATACTTTGATTTTCCTTTTTGTGCGTTCTTGTGCGCTAATCTTATGTTTTCTATATCATAGATTTTTGTATATAGATTTAATTGTCTCTTCATTTTATGATTCCGTCTGGTTTTTCTGGAAACATTCGCTTTTCAGCTACTAATATCCATACTTTGTTCGTTTTGTGTTTTACCAAGAGGTAGGGTCAACCAAATTCGCAGATGAAACCAGGTGGCTGCCGACTGGGAACCGATATTCGCATTACGATTCGAGCTAGTGTTATTCGCATTCCGATAGAAGACCTCTGCATTCGTGCCATTATTCAAATTGCCACTCGATAAGAGAGCTATCCAACTAGCTGCCGTACATCTGATCAACCTTTTAAATTGTTATGATTCTTCGCCGTCCGTTCTACTCCATATGGCTTGCAGCCATATGAAAAACCTTCGCCGACCGTTTTACGCCTTCACGTTTAAACTCAGACGGCCGCCGACCGGGAACCGAACGCCGCCCCACGACCCGAGCCAGCGTAATTCGCAGCCCGATAGAAGACCCCCGCATTCGCGCCAACACCCAAAGAGCCACCCGATAAGAGAGCCAGCCAACCAGCCGCCGAGTATGCATAATCTGTAATATAAGTAGCTGAATCAGCTCCAACTGTAGATGGTAACATTAATCCTGTATGAAGAAGCATCTGGTATCCTGAAGCTGGTAGATATAATCCAGTGTCTGTGTAGTTTGTAGCTGTATCCTCTGCCCAAGTACCAGGATTATTATTAATGTAGATCCTTTGAGAGTTGAAGTTAATACCGTCCAACCATTTCCAGATGTGACCATAACAGTTTTCAATACCTCTATAGCTGTTAGCAATATTATAAGTTCCTGGATCAAACCCAGATACTCCAGCTATAGTCCCAGAAGTATTACCAAGGTGCATTGTTCTACCAGTGGTTCTTGTGTTAGCGTAAACCCAAGTTCCTTCTGTGTATCCAGGTAGAGCTATCTGTGAATTGAATGTTCCAAACTCAGTTATGAAAAGCAAACCTATGAATTCATCAGCGTAGTAGCTTTCAGTGTGGAAACTACTTCCATAAGCTGTGTGAAGCGTTCTCATTTCAGGACGAGTCTGATACGTGAGAGGCTGATACCCTGGCATGGAAACTGCTTTATCTCCAGCAGCAGCAACAGTTGACCCATCATGGTTCTTATACCCGCCACCGTCATTATCGTACCATACAGATTCAAAAGCACCCCAGTACTGGTATGCTCTGTTTGTACCGCCCTCCGTGAAAAAAGGGTGAAGAGTAGAAGTTACGACAGTTGAATCTGACTTTGTAAATGTAAACTGTGAGTTCTTGATCAAGAAGTACTTTAAACTTCCATCAGTACACATTATATAATGTGTTGCTGGAACTTCTACCATTACTGCTCCGTCTGCCTGTGGATTTGCAGTACCTATGTTATAAGCATTTCCAGATGTGAATCTATCGAGTTTTACTGAGAGTTGTGTTGCTGAATCTACAGCAGTAACCTGAGTTGCGATACAAGATGTAGTATTGTGAACCCAGTGACCTATGGTTACTCCAGCAGTTGTGAAGTTCGCATTAGTATCCACAAGTTTACCAGCAGTTGTTGATGTTGCAGTTCCTGATCTCAGTGGTGTTGTTACTGTCGCTTTGTAAATACTATTTGTGGATAGTAAATCGTAAAGTTTAGTTCCTGATGTGTTCTTCACACACCTCTTCATCTGAGACTGTATTGGGTAGTTGGTATAAGCCGCTGGTATGAAAGCGTTGTTTAATACAATTCCCTTGGTAAGAACTGGTGTTGAAGCAGCAGTGTTCCATTTTACACCATACGCTACATTAGCCATACTCTCATTGGTAGCTATTAAAGTTACAGCTAATGCAGATAATCCAGCAGTGCTTGTAGCAATAGCAGCCATCGCCGTGGAAGAGGCAATCACAGCCGCAGTATTTTGCAATGAATCCATCTCTGGGAGACCTAAGTTAAACCGGCTGTTAAGAACCTTACCCAAAATTAAATCTGTGCTGGCAGCCCGAAACACCCAGTCAATCGACTCGTTATTTATTGCTTGAGATAGTATTCCTTCATACAATCTCTGTTTTGTTATATCTGATCCTATACTTGTAAAAGCCATTTTACTATACCTCCGTTTAATTAAATTTTTATAATTTTTTAGTTATAAACTTTACTTCTATCAAGCTCTCTTCCAGTCTTAACTCTACCTATTATAGTGTCAGTACCACTATATGTAGTATCCATTATATTACCACTTCTAAATCTGGTATAATCATTTTGCCAACTATTAACTCCTGAAATAGTAGCCCAAGGATTATCAGACATAAAGTCTGGGTTGTTATTGTTTTCAAAACCTGGCATATTAACCTCCTAAAGGAGAAATTTATCCCCCTAAAAATTAGTTATCTACGTAGTATGAGGTTAGTTTATTACTTTAATAAATTAATAGTACTGCTCCAATTCCACCAGCTCCACCAGTTCCATTTACATTAATGCTTGCATTTCCACCAGCAACCCCATTACTATATCCACCTCCACCTCCACCACCGCACATCATTACGTTAACAACAGTAACACCAGACGGTTTAACCCAGGTCCCTAAAGATGTAAATATTTGAGTTTGTAGTGACACAGTATTTGACACTCTATATAAAATAGATGTTGTGTTACTCAATATAGTTGATATTGATGTAGCATCTACTAAAGTTGTAAATGCCATTTTACTACCTCCTTGTAAAAATTACTTAAGATGTCTCTAATTGCCAAGATCCATTAATACTTGCTACCCATTGAATACCACTCCAGTCTAACTGAATTTCATCTCCAATGCTAGATGATTTAATTAATCCACCACCTTTGCTTACATTACTTAAATAACGAATTGTTTCTGAACCATTAGCTACAAATGAATAATCAAAAGCTGCTGTAACTATGGCACTAACCCTATATCCATCAGCTCCTACAGGTAGTAACATCGTAACTGATGAAGTTGCACCAATATTAGTAAATATAATTGAACCTGAACAATTACTACTAGTTATAGTATATGGAGTATCTAATTGAGTTTTATTAACTCTAATTAAACCAACTACTGCTGCAGCTTCCCAAGTATATACTCCTGCACTAGATCCAGCAGTTAAAATTTTACCACCGTTTGTTGTACTATTAGCTGGAACATGTAAATTACCATCAGTAGTTGGATGCACATAATCTCCAGTATTAGTTCCTGTAATAGCATCAAGTTTAACTTTATCAGTGCTAGACATTATACCATTTACTAAAGTAGTTACAATTGGTTTATTAACATCTGCTGTATTATCTACATTACTGAGACCTACCATAGCTTTACTAATACCATTTACAGTACCTGTAAATGTAGGAGATGCTATAGGTGCTTTAAGATTCAATGCTCCTTGTTGAAGAGTACTTATAGGTTTATTAACGTCTGTAGTATTATCTACGTTACTTAGACCTACATCACCTTTTACTAATGACACTACTCCAGTTTTTCCTGCAACACTGTCCACTGCTCCACTGGTAATGTAAATATAAACACTTCCTGACCATCTATATGTTCTATTATTAGATAGGTCTACATAAATTTTACCAGTTTCTCCGGTTACTGGAAAAACTGACAAAGTAGCAAATTCAAGTACATCATCTACGTAAGATGGAAGTTGAGTTGTTGGTACAAGTTTATTCTCATCTAATGTAGCAACTCCGTTAGTAGCTCCTTTCTGAGTTAAATCTATCTTTAAAGCTAGTGCATCAAATACACTATTTACATCTGGTGCATGTGTAACATCTCCATCAGTTATATCTGGTGTGATTATTCCTATTTTTTTAAATCCCATAATTTATCTCCTTTAAATTAATTTTTATTTTAAGCATGTAATTTTAAGGTGTTAAAATTTCAGCACCTCTTTCTTGCGTTAATAACCCAATTGAAACTAAGTATGTAATTCCATTAATAGTATGTTCATCTTTTAGATCAATAAACTCATATTTCGATTGTTTTGCTTGAAATACCCTGATTCCTGGGTTTGTCTCCGCCGAGTGTTTCGTGTTTCGATGGCATAAAGCCTGTCTGACAGTGATTGTTGTTGAATTGACAGAACATTGATTGATTCCTGCAACTCTGATTTGACATTCGATAGTCCTTGAGCGATTTGATCTTGTAGTGTCATAAGTTATTCCTTTAACTGAAAGTATAGTATCTTTGGTTCTTAATTATAATTGTTGAAAATGGTATTTCTTCTTTGTATTTTTCAATTTGATTCATAAGAACTTCACTACCTGTAAAGAGTATTTTTTGTATATCATCTATTGCAAACTGTATTGTAATACACTTTCCATGATCTCTATCATTAAACTTACTTTCTCTTATCTTATATCCAGTGATAATTATCTCTTTTCCTAAAATATCTTCTATCTTTACTTTGTCTCCAATAAGTAATACTTCTTCAGCAAAATAAGAGAGCTATCCAACTAGCTGCCGTACATCTGATCAACCTTTTAAATTGTTATGATTCTTCGCCGTCCGTTCTACGCCATATGGCTTGAAGCCATATGAAAAACCTTCGCCGACCGTTTTACGCCTTCACGTTTAAACTCAGACGGCCGCCGACCGGGAACCGAAATACGCACCACGAAACGAGCCAGCGCTACCCGCATACCGATAGAAGACCCCTGCATACGCGCCATCATTCAAAAAGCCACCCGAGAAGAGAGCCATCCAACCAGCCTCCGAGTACACATAATCTGTAATATAGGTAGCTGAATCCGCTCCAATTGTAGATGGTAACATTAGTCCTGCATGGAAATTCATCTGGTATCCTGAAGCTGGTAGATATAATCCAGTGTCTGTGTAGTTTGTAGCTGTATCCTCTGCCCAAGTACTAGGATTGTTGTTAATGTAGATCCTTTGAGAGTTGAAGTTAATACCATCCAACCATTTATAGACGTGCCCGTAACAGTTTTCGATACCTCTGTAAGAGTTAGCAATATTATAAGTTCCTGGATCAAACCCAGATACTCCAGCTATAGTCCCAGAAGTATTACCAAGGTGCATTGTTCTACCAGTGGTTCTTGTGTTAGCGTAAACCCAAGTTCCTTCTGTGTATCCAGGTAGAGCTATCTGTGAATTGAATGTTCCAAACTCAGTTATGAAAAGCAAACCTATGAATTCATCAGCGTAGTAGCTTTCAGTGTGGAAACTACTTCCATAAGCTGTGTGAAGCGTTCTCATTTCAGGACGAGTCTGATACGTGAGAGGCTGATACCCTGGCATGGAAACTGCTTTATCTCCAGCAGCAGCAACAGTTGACCCATCATGGTTCTTATACCCGCCACCGTCATTATCGTACCATACAGATTCAAAAGCACCCCAGTACTGGTATGCTCTGTTTGTACCGCCCTCCGTGAAAAAAGGGTGAAGAGTAGAAGTTACGACAGTTGAATCTGACTTTGTAAATGTAAACTGTGAGTTCTTGATCAAGAAGTACTTTAAACTTCCATCAGTACACATTATATAATGTGTTGCTGGAACTTCTACCATTACTGCTCCGTCTGCCTGTGGATTTGCAGTACCTATGTTATAAGCATTTCCAGATGTGAATCTATCGAGTTTTACTGAGAGTTGTGTTGCTGAATCTACAGCAGTAACCTGAGTTGCGATACAAGATGTAGTATTGTGAACCCAGTGACCTATGGTTACTCCAGCAGTTGTGAAGTTCGCATTAGTATCCACAAGTTTACCAGCAGTTGTTGATGTTGCAGTTCCTGATCTCAGTGGTGTTGTTACTGTCGCTTTGTAAATACTATTTGTGGATAGTAAATCGTAAAGTTTAGTTCCTGATGTGTTCTTCACACACCTCTTCATCTGAGACTGTATTGGGTAGTTGGTATAAGCCGCTGGTATGAAAGCGTTGTTTAATACAATTCCCTTGGTAAGAACTGGTGTTGAAGCAGCAGTGTTCCATTTTACACCATACGCTACATTAGCCATACTCTCATTGGTAGCTATTAAAGTTACAGCTAATGCAGATAATCCAGCAGTGCTTGTAGCAATAGCAGCCATCGCCGTGGAAGAGGCAATCACAGCCGCAGTATTTTGCAATGAATCCATCTCTGGGAGACCTAAGTTAAACCGGCTGTTAAGAACCTTACCCAAAATTAAATCTGTGCTGGCAGCCCGAAACACCCAGTCAATCGACTCGTTATTTATTGCTTGAGATAGTATTCCTTCATACAATCTCTGTTTTGTTATATCTGATCCTATACTTGTAAAAGCCATTTTACTATACCTCCGTTTAATTAAATTTTTATAATTTTTTAGTTATAAACTTTACTTCTATCAAGCTCTCTTCCAGTCTTAACTCTACCTATTATAGTGTCAGTACCACTATATGTAGTATCCATTATATTACCACTTCTAAATCTGGTATAATCATTTTGCCAACTATTAACTCCTGAAATAGTAGCCCAAGGATTATCAGACATAAAGTCTGGGTTGTTATTGTTTTCAAAACCTGGCATATTAACCTCCTAAAGGAGAAATTTACTTCTCCTAAAATTAAAAACATAGTTTCTACATAGTGACAGGTTAGTTTATTATTTAAGTTTTTTCTTAAGTATAGCAGAAGAAATAGGCATTATAGAGGTAATAGTATTTCCGATATGCTGTATTTCCCTAAAAGAATTTGTTGGTGAATTTCTAAGCCTTATTAACCCACCTGAATTATGTAATACTGATTCTTGTTCTCCCTCTAATTCTTTTTCTATAGCTCTAACCCCATGAGCAGCTAAAATTACTGCTGAATATAAATCTTTATTCTGACTTTTAGATGGAGTATCAAAGTGAAGAGATCCGGAAGTTGTTTGAGTTACTACAATGTTAAGCATTTGGGATTTGAGTGTCTTTATACTATCGTATAATTTAGCTTCTAAATCTACTGTAGTACTTATTGGTGCTTCTGGAAATAATAAAGTTTTATTTTCTAACATTGCTTTGGTAGTAAAGTTAGCGTCTGATATCCATGTTGGATTGAATGTTACCATTTCTAATATATGACGACCTATTAAATGTCTATGATCATCGTTAGTTCTATCTATAATGTTTTCATATCCTTTATGTCCAGCTTCCAAAAGATCACATATAGCTTTTCCTCCACCACCCTTATCCATAAATATACGAACAACATTATAACTATCACATAAACCTTGTATAGTTTCAGTTGTCTCTTGTGTAGTTTGTTTTTTTAATTCTAAAACATTGACTATTTTATTTACTGTGCCTGATCTTATTACTACAATTCCTGCACTAGCTGATCCACCTTGATTTGGGTCTACTCCAAGTACATAATGACCATTTTTATCTCCGCGCGACTCAATCAAAAACCCACTATTTATAGTACACTGTTCTAAAAGAGAAGCTTTAAAAAAGCCTTCTGAATCAGAGATCATTGCAGCTTCATATTCCATTCTAAATTCTGACATAGACATAACACGTTTAGCTTCATTAATGTTATTCATGTCTAAAAATCCAGATGGTAAATCCCAATATGGAATTTGCCAAACAGCATATGAACTTTCTATATTTTTTACTGTTGCTTCATCTACCTGACTCCAATGATCCTTCATTCTTCTCCACATATGATTAAATTTATAATATCCTGAAGAAGTCATTATCATTTTGTTTACTGTTTCTTTTTCAAAATCAGCTTGTACTGCTATACCAAGGGTTATTAATTTTTCCTGTTGCTCTATTCTTCTAACACGCTCCATAGGTGCTAATGATGTTGCGCCAAATGGTCTCAGGACCATATCTATAATAGAATCTGGTACTTGTGCTAATTCATCTATTAGTATTAAATAAAAACGCGATCCTCTTATTTTACCACCGTCATTACCAAGTGGTACTGCTTCTATAAAGGATGGTGCTACACCACCCACTGATTTAAATCTAACATAACAACTATCTGTACCCCTAGTAGGTGGTTTTTCACAAGCTTCTCTAAATATTGAAGATTGAGAATATAATTTTTCTACCTCGGCAAAAATCATTTTACTTTGTCTAAAACTAGTTGATATTAAACCTGCCCTATATCCAGGTTTAAGTAAGCAACTTAAAGCAGCTAAGAGTCCTAACAGATAGGTTTTTCCGAAACCTCTGGAGCAAACAGCAATAACATAATCTTTAAACCACATATCATTAAATACTAGTCTCTGCATAGGGGCTAAATCTACACCTAGTAAGTCATATGCAGCTATACAAGGATTATCCATATAAAACTTTACTAAATCTTTACCCTGTTCCATAATATCTTCATATCGCTTATTTCTGCGTTTACTCATCAATATCTTCCTTAGTTTCTTTAGTATCTAAATCTCTCTTATTACCAGAATACTCTTTTCTAGACTCCATTATTTTAAGTTCTTCTATTTTTAATTTTTCTGACTTTTCTTTGAGTTTGGATCGTTTATCACTATTAAAAGCTACGGCAAGATCTACTATAGAAAATCCCTTCATTTCATTCGGATTTATACGATCCTTTCTGCGAGACGACAAACTCTCTTTTATCTTTTCATTCTTCTTAGATAATTTTTCTATGGCTGTTGATGTATCCAATTGTCTATCTGGATTTTCTTTACTACCTTTTAAAAGTCTAAATTCAAGTACTCTATTTTTAGCCAGGTCTAAAATATCATCCATATCGCTTGAAGTTAAATCCTCAGAATCAAAATCCTCTAAATAAATATCCACTAATTGATTATAAAGCTCTAACTCTGGTTTAGAAAAAATTTCATCTACTGGCAATACAGATTTTAGCATCTTTTTAGGTGCTATTGGATTTGTAGGTCTTCCTGCTTTTACTGGCTTTCCAATCTTAACTTTAGCCATTAATGTGACTCCTCTATAATATCTTCTGGATCTAAATTACATTCCTCACAATGTTCCTTAAATATTAGAATTAATTCAGGAGTAACATTATGTGAATAATATTCTATATTATGTCCACAAGTAATTTCTATTTTGCATTTATTTCTAATAGACTTATCTGTCATTATATTAGTAACTATGTCTAATTCATCACTAAAATCGCTAATCCAATTTCTAGTATCATCGTCACCTACTTTATTATAACGCTTCGCCATCTCCACGGAAATTGGATTTTTTTTTCTGAAGTATGTAATTAATGACTGAGATATCTGATCTTTAGTTGTTTGTCTATGTACCTGACCAACTTTAGCCTTACTGATAGCATCTTTACTATCCTCACTTAATTTATATCCTATTGGACGACCTCTCTTATTAATTTCATTTATCAAATTCCACCTCCTTAACTGTAGAAAATTGATTACACGAGTTGCATATAACTCCTACTGTAGCAGACGACCCCGAAGTAATATGTCCACAGTTGTCGCACCGTAAATAAGCATTTCTACCCTTAGGTTTAATTGGTTTTCTAAATGTAAAAGGTAAATTTTTATATTCAGTAGCATATCTGCTTTCCTTATGTATCTTTTCGTTATGTTTCTTTAACCCAGAAGCTGGTTCATATCTACGTGGTGATCCTGGATCCAATTGTTGATTAGACGATGGTGCATTAGTAATTCCTTTCTGCAAATCCTTTACTAGTTGACTATTCATTTAATCTCTCCTATAATCTGTAGTTATAAACCTCTTAGATACTGTAAAATCAGATAGATACAGAGCTAATTCTTCACGAGTATAATTATCCATAGACTTCTTCCAAGGGTCTTCACTCCAGGGTCCGTAATGAAATCCTACGCATCTACGAATAAGATCATGTTGCTGCTTTGTTAGTAATTGTGTGGCTTCCTGAACTTCATCAATCAAATTAACAGCATGATTTGCATGATCCTTAACAGTGTGTCCTGAATGAGTAATTCCTTGTTTCCTTAGGTCATGGATAATAGCTGCAGATAGAACTTCATCCCTATGTTCTTCGCAATCCAACCCTTTCACAAATTCATATGCCATTGTGAACACTTTTTTCGTATGTATAATCGTCCCAACATGGCAAATTTCATCCAATGGATGATATTTACCACTGGAACTCGATGGGCAATCTTCAAACAAATAATCTGGAGCCTGAGTTACACATAACCTAGTAAACTCTCTAAGTTTTTTATCAAAAATTCTATTTAATTCTGGCTCGAAAAATTTTACCTTTTCCTCTGATGTAAGCATAGTATCTCCTTTCCTTCTGTTAATAGGGTCTTAAAGTTATATTGTCTGACCACAAATTTATTCTTTCAATACGAGTAGACTGCGAATTCGGATTGTATCCGCCGAACTTAAAACCACCACGCCCTTCCGAACCCTGAAACCTTTCCGTATAATTCATCGGGTTTACTTCATTAAATCTGTCATTTTTTTGGTATGACATAGGGTAACGATTTTGAAGTTTACTAAATTTTGGATTTTCAAATTCAGTCATTGATATAGGCATTTTTAACACCTCCATATCTATTTTTTATTATTGCTTGATACCATGTAGTATGCCAATCACGGTCTATATTTGCTTTAAAATTACAAGTTCTACATACTGTTATTAGATTATTAGGACTACAATTCTTTTTATTATAGTCAATGTGATGAATAGTTAAATCTTCAGGTTTTTTAGAATCACAGTAAGGATTTAAACATCTATTGCCATCTCGTTCACGTAGATCATGTTTGTATTCTCTATCTTTCCAAATTTCACAGTATGGCTCATAAGATACACCACCTAACCATCTTGGATTTCCTGACCCTGAAAATTTAATAGCTCTACATATTGGACACCTTCTTCCTTGTTGCCATTTATTCCATTTCATAGAATGCTGGTGTTTATTATTACACATGTAATCTAACTTAGTACTAGTATTAATATACTCTTTAGATAAAAGAATGTAACCATCTTTTTCTAATGATTCCCTAATATATTCTATAGTAAGTTTAAATAACCCAGCACAAGTTGGGCACCTATTACTGTTATGCCAACTACCCCATCTCATACTATGTTTGTGACCTTTAGAACAGATATAGTCCATCTTAGTTTTATTATTAACATACTCCTCCGATAGAAGAGTATACCCTTCCTTTTCAAATTCCGATCTTATGTATTCTATAGTTAGTTTTTTTCTCATATCTATATTATAGTCATCTATTTCTATTTGTCAAGTGTTTTAGAATATTCTTCATAATCTTTTTCTTTGCCCGCCAAAACTCCTGCGGTTGCTGTACCACTATTCTTTATAAACATCATCATCTCCATTACAAAATCTGGTACTTGGTTATCTTCCCATTCTATACTAACACTAAGAAAAGATTTTTCTCCTGGTGCATTAGCTACGATACGGGCGCTATTGTAACCATTTTTACTAGTATTAAAGTTCGTATAAACTACATCTTCTGGTTTAATACTTACTACAAAGTCACTAATTTTTTTAGCCATTTTTAATCTCCTTTTATTTTTAGTTAACCATTTATTTGAAACATACCTGGTTCTCTATATGCAGATAATGGACAAACGAATCCAGGGTTGTTAAAATATTTACAATTTGAAGTTATAGAAGTTATTTTTTTCGCCGAAAAACAAGTTCTATATGAAAAATAATTACCATCATTTTTAGTACCCATTTTGATACCATTAACTATAGATGTTACATCTAATTTCATAGCTAATTTATGCGCCATTAATATCCCTCCCTTGCTGCTATATACATATTAGGCATCAAGTATCGGTATCCTTCATCACAAATAGAATAAACACTAGTTACCGTAGGAGTAACTTCAAAGGTCCAATTTCCATCCAGTGTTAAAGATGTTGCAGTATTGGAAGCTATTTTTTTAATTTGTCCTACACCTATACCAGCAGTAATTATAACTACTTTATTAGTATAAGCATTTACTGTCCAAGTTTTAGAAGTATCATTTAAAACACTTGATGTATTTGATCCAGTCGAAGTACCAGTTACTAAAGTATTTACTGCAAACGTATCTTCACTTGTTAGTCCTATTGTAGGAGACTGCAGTATAAATTCATCACAATATGGTGCCCCATAAGAAGTTGATCCATATAAACCATCATATACTGAGCTAAATACAAGTGGTTGAAGTATATATTTTTTAGATCTAAAATCAGGAGCAACGTAATCTAAATTTTTTAAATATATCGAACCATAAGTTTGAACAGCACAATTAGCAACACCAGTAATACTTATAGGACATGTCCAATAAAAATTGAGAGCATTAGTATTTAATATCCCAAATGTTGAAGGATAGGCTCCAATAAAAGCACCAGAACAATAACTTCTTGGTACACTAGTCACTACCATTTGAGTAGAATTAGTAATAGAAGAAATAGTTATAGGATCACGACCTTCACCAGATGCTCCTATTATTTGATAAGTAGTAGTTATATCAAACCCAGTAGTGCTTGCTACTGTTATAGTAACACCAGATCCAACAGCTATACTATTGGTTAAAGTAGTTAGAGTAGTATCACCCATTATTTTTGGAAAATGACCAAATAATGCTCTAGTATATGTAGCAGATATTTTTGAAGTTACAGCAACTAAATTTTTATTTCCATGTACGAAAATATAAAAACCTGTTTCTGAAGTTGTAATGTTTGGAGTAATACTACTATACATATTTCCAACTAATACCCTTGTATCAATATTATAGTAATACGCAGCATAAAAATTTATAATATTTGCAGCTAAAAAATTAATTTGAATATACTCATAAATCTTATCAGAATTTTCACCATTAGATTTGTATATTCTCCATGACTCTGAGATAGTATGATTTCCAGTTCCTTGACTAGTAATATCAATAGCAGTTCCATTATAAGTAGTTGCTAATTTAAATGTATCTTTAGCTTGATTAACTACATAATATTGGGTTACTATAGCAAGTCCACCTGGAATAGTTCCAGTAGAAGTTATTTGACATGGAGTTCCATTTGTTAATCCATGTCCTACTGAAGTAAATAGATTATTAGTTACATCTACTGATGTATAAGCTATTACTTTAGATGTAAAATTTCCATCTACTATTGTCCATCCCATTGATTCTAGTTGAGTAAATATTTCAGTTAATGCTACTTGTCTATTTGTACAATATTTAGATACTGTTATTTTATATGCCATTTATTTCTCCCGCCCTAAAAATTTTTTAAATAATCTCCATAAATAATATCTCTAGATTTAATAAAAGTAAAAATATCAATTGAATTTGGTAAAATTGATAATATTGGTAGTATTCCTTGAGGCCATTTTAAACTATTCGTAAATAATACTTTTCTACTTCCAGCATCATCTTGTATTATAATCAATCTACAATGTTTTCCATTAATAAAGTTAGAGAAATTAATTAGTGTATCACCTATTAATATAATTGATTGAGTATCACACGATGTAAAATCAATATTTAAATATGAGTTATAAACAAGTTGTAATTCCCCTCCTATAGCTATAGAATCACCATCATGTAATTCTTCAATCTCACCTGAATAAATACAACGTGGTTTTTTATCACCCATAACTAACTACCTTCCTTAAAAGCTTTAGAACAATATCCATAAAGTATATCTCTAGATTTAACAAAAGTAAATATATCTGTTATACTACTAGCTATAGATAAAGTTGGAATTATACCTTGATACCATTTTATGGTATTAGCAAAAGTTGCTATTCTGTTGCCCGCCGAATCTTGTGTAACTACTAAAGAACAATGTTTACCGTTTACTATATTATTAAGAGTAAATACTGTATTTCCAGTTAATACTACTGATTGAATATCATAGGAAGTAAAATCTACACTTATAGCTGAAGAATAAGTAAGTTTATATTCTCCTGCTATAGCTATAGAATCTCCCACCAATAGTTCTTTAATTATTGTTGAATATAAACAAAGTGGACGTTTAGAACTTGCCATAATATTTACCTTATTAAATTAATATTATATTTAAGACAATACAATTGGAGTTTCACGTTGAAAAATCATTGATGTTGCAGAAGTAGCAAACCCAACTACTTGAAAAACAACCTCAGAACCATATGGTATAGTTGAGGTACAAAATCCAGATACTGTAGTTGAAAGAAATTGTTTACCTGGAACTAAATCATAAACATTTGAATTAATGCCATTGTAATATACTGGAGTAGTTGTACCACTTTCTGTTGCTAATGAAATAAACCCATGTGCTTCTTTTCCATAGTAACCAGCATATGCCTTTCTACATTTTGGACCATTATATTCATAAATATTTACTATATCTCCTGCAGATAATGATTCTGATGCTACAATCATTGATATTTCACTATTTCCAAACCATTCTGGAAGAAAAGATAAGTCTAGTTTACCAGTAGATCCTAATTCAGGAATTTTTCCAGCATCTACTACACCAGAAGATACAGTTACTCCTGAAAAAGTAGTACCTCCTATTCCTTCAGGAAAAAATGATAAATCAAGTAAACCTAATAAATCTAATTCTGGTATTTTTCCAGCATCTATAGAACCAGATGAAGTAGCTATACTATCAATTTCTCCAGCTACTCCATCAGGCATGAATGACAAAGATAATTTACCATCTACTCCTAGTGATGCAAGTTTCATAGCATCACCTATACCAGCAGAAGTAGTTACTGGACCTGAAATAGTTTCTCCAATTTCAGATATCATATTAACGCCAGAAATGGTACCACCAGTAGCAAAAATATTAAAGAAGTGACCTTCCAGCCACTTCTTTATAGTTGTTCCTAATTTACCACTTCCATTTGATCTAGGTACTATATCTCCAGATGGAGTTGTCATTTAAATCACCTTATTTTCTGACTATCTATTATAAATTTAGCTACTTGTTTAGCAGTAATTCTTAAATCTTGAATAGTACCATCATTAGTAACATGAAAATCTATATTATCATAATTATCTAATGCTGTTTCAGATATATGATCTTGACCATGTATCTGTTCTTTACCGTCTCTTTCACTGGTTACTTTTATAATAAAACCTTTTCTTTTTGTAATCGCATCTGCTTCATTTGGATATCTTACATCTGTTATTATTACATTCTTATATTCTTTTTCATCTATAAGTCTTAATAAAGATTTTACCCAAAAATCATAGTCTATCTTACGATATAATTCACCATATTCTTGTAATATTTCTCTTGGCGCCCAAAAAATATTATTAGAATTATTTTTTGGGTATCTATGATCTGGAGCTTCTTTTTGATTTCCCCATAATTGTTCATAACTTAGATCAAATTCAGTCTGTACTCTAAGTTTTAGTTCATGAGCGAAAGCCATAAAAATAAACTTTCTTTTAGTTATATCAAAAAGTTCTTCAGCTAATATTTCAGCAAATGTATTTTTACCCGATCTAGCTTTACCTAGCACAGAGACAATCATATCTATAATTCTCCAATTAATTAGTTTTTTGGTTTAAATATAGCAATCAAATCAATTAACTTTGAAAACATTGTTTGAACTTTAGTCCATATTTCGGTATTATTAATAATTGCCGCTATACTCTCAAGAACCGTTTTCTTTTTTTCCGCTCCAGTTCCTGGACCCATCGTATCTTCTGCTAACTTCATCAATTCCCTCACCATTGTCACTAGTGATGGAAGTGCAACCAGTAATTGTAGTAAACTCGTAATCTCCATATTCCCCCCATTTTTTAATGTTATTTAAATCATTTTTGATACGCCTATTCCTAAACCAATTCCATATTCCTGAAATAGAAATCTGAAATTGGTTCGGTAACTCGATATTATCTATTATTTTAATTCCCATAATAACCTCTATTTTTTAATAATCTTTTCCATTTTACCACCAACCCCAAGAATAGTAAAAGATGCTGCTAACATTTCTAAAGCTTTATCCAACTCCATTGAAGGACAACTTGATTCTGGCCAATAATGACCTATAATACCTATAATTGCTAAAAGACCTAATCCAACACCACCAATTGTAGTTTTATAACCATCAAGACTTTTTGCTATCTTATCAAAAATTAACTTAGTAAAAAAATTCATATTAACCTCCTATTCTATAGTAACAGTTAGGTCATTCCTATTAATTCCCATTGTTAGTAATATATACTCACTATAGTACTTATCTCTTTGTCTCTGTAATTCTATTTTATCAAGATTACAATCTTTATTATCTATCATACTCGTTAGCAAATCTATTTTTTCTTTTATTGTATTTCTAATAATTATCACTGTAGATACAGATATTTCTGTACCTCCAACATTCATTTTACTTAAATTATTAGCTTCCGTGATATGTAAAAGTTTAGTCTGTTTTAATTCTAAAATATTAAATAATTCTTTTGCTAAATCATCAGTTTGTTTAAATGATAAAATAGTTTTAATTTCTTTTATTTTTTTATTTAATATATTATAATCAGATATTAATTCAAAAAGGTATGCCATATAATCTCCATACTAATCTAAAAAGGTTCCACAATTATGACAAAACTTATTCATTGATTTATTCTCTCGACCGCATGTAGAACATTTAAGTTTAGATCTTATAGTTATAGGTTTATGAATTTCTTTTTTATTTATTGTTTCACCTTTTAAATGTAAAACTATAGTGTGTATGTTTGGTTCAAGTGAATCAATATTACCATAACTATAGTTCTGGTTAATTTTACTTCCTTTAACCGTAATTCCATCATTGCATGAATCAGTAACTACAGCATTACAATAATTAGAACTACTTGTAAATTTTACGGTTGTACTTGAAAACCCATATTGATCTCCAAAACCTCTATAACGAATATCAGGATTATAATACCACTGTGGACTATTAATAATAACTGGATCAGGTTTATGTTTTTCAAACTGAAACGATACTTTAATTAAACCATCATCAATTTTATCACCTCTATATTTACTAATATCTTCAGTTTTATTAATGAATTTAAATCTATTTGTATTACTCATATCACTCATAAAACCTTTAAGTTCTTGAGACTCATTTCCTTTTACTATTAAACTATTACCATTTAGAACGTCTTTTCCATCAACTTCGATATTTACTGAAGCCTTTCTACTATCTTTATTCTTAAGTAAGATACTATACTCAGTATTAAATGGTAAATATACTACATCATTTTCATGTTCTCTCAAAATTCTTCCATTACATTTAATAGTTGCTACAAAATTTTGTTTATACATAGTATTTCTCCTTTTACGGCTGACAGAACAACAGCCTATTAGTATTTAGTTCTGATGGATTATTTTTAAAAAATTAACTCTTTTTAACCACCCCAACGCAAATTTTTCTTGAGAAGGGTCATGCAACAT
>Ga0208613_1000089_pt1 | contig 38111 bp, 37 predicted proteins | sample CryBogmetaGMA6M_FD_184543 | JGI IMG/M metagenome (GOLD analysis project Ga0208613, IMG submission 184543) | Freshwater microbial communities from Crystal Bog, Wisconsin, USA - MA6M (SPAdes) | ecosystem: Environmental > Aquatic > Freshwater > Lake | place: Crystal Bog, Wisconsin, USA | collected... | reverse complement strand
TTCGTGATCAGGGTCTTGAAAAAGAGTACACAGTGTTGCATACAAGTAAACAGTTGGCTCTGTTCTAGATACCTCGCTGCTCTGCGGCGAGGTCGTTCATTAAAGATTTCGAAGCCGTCGGGCTCACCGAAGTCGCGACCGGCAAGATCCTCACATGTTTCAGGGACAGCATCTTTGTTTGGGATATCAATACCAGCACATTCACAACAAGGAAATTTTCGCATAATTCGAATACCTATGGATTTTATAAAGGAAATTTCCTCAAGGCTTCCAACGGAAAGATATACGGAACGACCAAGGTGAAAGGCTATGACGTGAATCCCCCTGTCCCGCTTGGCAATGCAGTTATTTTCTCCCTGGATCCGGTGAACTACAACTTTACTGTTGAGTATACCTTCCCTGCGGGTATTAAGAACTGCAATGCTGGACTCAGGGAATACAACGGTAAACTTTACGGTTTCACGAATTACGGCGGGACAAACAACAACGGGTACATCTTCTCGTATACCATTGCCACAAGTGTTTTTACCATCATATACAATTTTAATGCCCTCACCGATGGGGCCGGTTTCGAAGGGGAGTGGGCCTTGCTGAACAACAAGCTGTATGCCACTTCATATACCGGGGGCTCCAGTGGTTTCGGAACCCTGGTGGAATTCAATCCGGCCACAAATGTTTTGACAGTATTGAAAAACCTGAGCATGACCAACGGCCGGAGCTTCAGGGGAACGCCACTGGTGTTCAACGACGTCTATTCCACCAATGCACCCATCACCACCGCAGGAGCAGGAGCGGGCTGCAGCGCGGGTACCTTTACCATACCCGTTACCGTAAACAACTTCAACATGGTCAAGCAATTCACTCTCAGGCTCGATTTTGACCAGACCCTGATGACGTACACAGGTTATGCCAATATCAACCCGGCCCTTTCAGGATGTAGTGTTACTGCTACGGTGGTTTCGGCCAACCTGACGAAGATCGTGATCGCCTGGACCGGGACATCAGGGCTGAACCTGTCGAACGGCAGCAAACTGGCAGACCTGAAATTCACCCTGATCTCGGGTACTCCTTCCCTTACATTTAACAATACCGCCAGCGGGGGAGCCGAATGCCAGTACCTGAATTCCAATATGGATGTGTTGAACGACCTGCCAACAACCACTTACTATGTCAGTTATACAGCTTCAGGCAACCTGCTCCCGGCAGCAGCTGGCAGTATCAGCGGTCCTGCAATAGTTTGCCAGGCTCAGAACAATGTTGCCTATACCGTGCCTGTTATCGCCAATGCAAGCAGTTATTCATGGTCTTACACAGGGACGGGGGCCACCATTAATGGTTCAACGAATTCAGTGACCATTTCCTTTGCCGGTAATGCAACTTCAGGAAATTTAAAGGTTTTTGGAGTGAACTCTTGCGGAAACGGACCTGTTTCAGCAAACTTCCCGATTACTGTCAACCCCATGCCTGGTGCTGCGGGAACAATCACAGGCTCCGGTTCGGTTTGCCAGGGCCAGTCCAATATTGCATACTCAGTTCCTGCCGTTACCAGTGCCACGACCTATGTATGGAGTTATACAGGAACCGGAGCTACACTTTCCGGAGGTTCCACGAATGCCATCACCATCAATTTTTCAGCAGCTGCAACCTCAGGAAACCTGTCAGTGTATGGCTCCAATGCCTGCGGGAATGGAACAGCATCTGCCGCTTTCCCGGTGACAGTCCATGTTCTTCCTGTTGCCAATGCCGGACCTGATCAATCAATTCCGAACGGAGCCCAGACTGCACTCAACGGTTCGGTCAACGGCGGTTCAGGAACCTATACATGGCACTGGGAGCCTGCCGGCTACCTGCTCAACCCCGATATACAGAATCCGACAACTATAAATCTTACTGCTTCAGTAAACTTCACACTCACCGTTACCGATGTTTATGGATGCAGCGATAACGATGATGTTTTTGTGAATGTAAGCGGACCACTCACGGTGGATGCAGTTGCTACTCCCGATACTGTCTGCATCGGACAACCCACCCAGTTGATGGCTTTGGCAGGGGGCGGGTCAGGTTCTTATACCTATACCTGGATATCCAATCCTGCGGGTTTCGCAGCGACCATTCCAAATCCATATGCCTTACCTTCTGTAAATACGGTATACTCAGTTTTCATTAATGATGGCATTACAAGTAAAAGTGATAGTGTATCAGTAGCGGTGATCCCTTTACCAGCCCAGCCTGCTGCTCCCAATGGCCCTGATACCGTTAACCTGAGTTATGTTACCAGCAGCGATTACACCATCGCCCCGGTTGCTGGTGCAGATAGCTACTCATGGGCGCTGTTTCCAATAAGTTCAGGTATTATTACCGGAACAGGTACTACCGGAACCGCTAACTGGAATCCGGGTTTCCTGGGCATTGCCACGATCAAGGTTTTGGCGATGAATACCTGCGGCGAGTCGGACTACTCTCCCCTTAAGCATACATTCGTAGATAATGTTACGGGTGTGAGGGAGTCAGAAACGCCATCCCTGGTCATATATCCAAACCCGAATGACGGCTCATTCTACATCAAATCGGCAAAAAGAATCGATAAGGTAATCATCCGTGACATGCTTGGAAGGACAATAAACGAGACCGATCATCCTGCCGATGGCAACCGCTTCAATTATACCCTGGCCGATGGTACTTATTTCGTACAGGTTTATAGTAGTGAAATTAACTTCACCAGGAAAATTTTAGTTCAAAAAACAAGATAGACTTCGTAATACGTGAATATTGTTGTTTTGAGTAAATGTTGGTTTTTGTGTTGATTGTGTGTGTCCCTGGCTTTGCAAAGCAAAGCCAGGGTACATTTAAAACCTGATCTCATGAAAAAAAATGTCATTATTGCCATTATGGCCCTGGCGTTAAGTGTTTCATTTGCAGTTGCATATGGTCAGTCTGCAGGAGGGGCACCCCCAGTGAAAAAGTTCAAAACCAAAACTGGTAAGACTTTCGTCGTACTTGAGACCCACCCCCAGGGACAGAGTTTAAGCGATATCAGCGTTTCGCTTGAAGGCATTCCCAGGGCAGAAATGAAATACAAGGACGCTGAGCCCATAAATAAGGTGCTGATTGGCGATCTCGATGGGGACGGCTTTGACGAACTATACATAACAACAGTTTCCGCGGGTTCGGGAAGTTATGGAAACATTATCGGAATAGCCTCGAATAAGGATAAGTCAATGTCGCAAATCTATATGCCAGTCGTCGGGGAAAAAGATATGAAGCCGGGCGCGACCTTCGAGGGCTACGAAGGGCATGATACCTTTGCGATCAGCGGGAACAGCCTGGTCAGGACGTTCCCGGTAAAATCGGGCAAGGCAAAAACGCGTACCGTTACCTATAACCTGAAGTCAGGCGAGGCAGGTTATATCCTGTATGTCAAAGCATCAAAGGTTTATTGAAGTTTGTTTTATATTGTATTGATAACCATAGTGGTGGAATTTGTTCCTTCGAAAATTTATTTCGCCGAATCAAAAAACCAGTATATTTATCTGCAATTTAAATCTGCACAATGAAAAAGATCTTTCTGCTTTTTACTATAGTTATGTTAGCAACCGAGCTTTCATACGGACAGTTCGCCCTGGGTGTTAAATTAGGGTATAATGCCAGCAAACTCTCGACCAACGTCGACACGATAAAATCACAGGTTAACAGTGGATTCCATGTAGGTATCTGGACCCATATAGGAAAAAGGCTTTATTTCGCTCCTGAACTGCTGTATACCATGAGTGGTACGTTGTTTACCAGCGAAGGTAATTTAGCTGCGAACCAGTGGCAGCAGAAAGTAACCGTGGGTACTATGGACGTCCCCCTTTTACTGGGATTCAAGATCATTCATTCGTCTGTCATCACATGGAGGATCGAAGTTGGTCCGGAGGCGTCTTTTGTGGTTAACAAGAAAGTAAAGGATGTAAGCGGAACCGGAACAATAAACTCTGCCAACATCAATACGGCGAACTGGTACGTATTGGGTGGCACCGGGATAGACGTACTGTTTTTAACTTTTGATATACGGTATCAATACGGGCTGAACCAGTTCATTAAAGACGTCAACAATAGCGGCCTGAAATCGACAAACAGCCTGTTCCTTGTTTCAGTGGGATTCAGGATCTTCGGAAGCAAGTAAAGGAATGTACAATGTTCAATGTAGAATGTACCAATAAAAGATCTGCATTTGTACATGGTACATTGTAATTCGTACATTATAATAGTTCTGTTCTGAATCGGTAGGGCAGTTTTGCATCTTTCCCGGCATATTGAACCCCGATCCGGGGTAAAGCGGCAATTGCATGATCCGGTACGATAATTTCCCTGTCTTCGATCCAGATTCCATCATGTTTAAGATTTGAGGGTATACAAAGAAGGCTCATCCCCGTATGGGAATAATGGATACCCAGCAAAGCAGATACCTTCCCGGGGCCATCCCCGGTTTTCTTTTCAAACCTTGATTTGCCGGCCCTTTCCAGCATAAGCTTCATGTTGTCAAGCGGCCTCACTGCCCTTACCAGGACTGCATGCGGGATATCTTCCTTATTGGTAACCACGTTGAACAGGGAGTGCACTCCGTAACAAAGGTAAACGTAGGCAGTACCGCCATCCCGGTACATGATTTCGGTTCGCGGGCTCCGTCGTCCGCCGAAGGCGTGAGAAGCCTTATCGACAATACCGTTATAAGCCTCTGTTTCGTAGATGACTCCGGATGTCGTTTTCCCGTCAAACCGGCTTACGAGTACTTTACCGATCATTTCCCGGGCAATCAGCACCACGTCGTTTCGCGAGTAAAATGAATAGGGAAGTATCATGGGACATTGCTTAACTTTGTTTTGCAACATTAACAAAATTTCACATGTGTATATCAGAAAAATCCCTGTTATACGATGAACTACCTTTCTGGTCGGCCCCGTTCGGGTTATTGCTGCTGGAGACAGTAAGGTATAAAAAGAACATCAGGGTTCTCGACATAGGCTCAGGGAGCGGGTTCCCTACGCTCGAACTGGCCGGACGGCTTGGAAGCGGCAGTGAGGTTTACGGACTCGACCCCTCAGGTGATGCCATTGAAATGCTGGATGCCAAGATAAGGCTGCGTGAAGCCGGAAATGCCTTTGCGATCAAGGGTAGCGGGGAATCCATACCATTCGGGGATGCACATTTTGACCTGATCATTTCAAATAATGGTTTGAATAATGTGGATGACATGGCAGGGGTGCTCAGGGAGTGTTACAGGGTGTGCAAGCCCGGCGGCCAGATGGTGCTTACCATGAACCTTCCGTATACCATGGTGGAGTTTTATGATGCCCTTAGGTCGGTTTTAAGCAGGTTGGGCCTGGCTGAAAGTATTGAAGCCATGGATGCCCATATTTTCGAAAAGCGCAAGCCGGTGGATTACCTGCAGGTACTGATACTTGAGAATGGATTTCACATCCGCTCGGTTCAGCCCGACGGGTTCAAATACCACTTTGCTTCGGCAGCTGCGTTTTACGATCATTACCTGATCAGGAACTTTTTTCTTCCCCCGTGGAAGAAATTCCTGCCCCCCGGCCCGCATGAGCAGATCTTTGCCGAGACCGCGGTGATCCTTGATCGCGTAGCATCTGAAAACGGTAACCTTGAGATCTCGGTGCCGTTTGTATGCATAGATGTTGAAAAAAAGTAATCAGGAACAAAATTTGTTCAGTCTTTCGGATACATTCCTCCGCCACGGAACTTATGTGACCCACCATCGGTTTGCTTCCTAAGCCAGGCAAGCTGTTCGGTACTAGGTTGAACTTTTCTTTGAATTTCTTTTCCTTTTTCCGTACCTCATTTTTCTGCCTGGCTTGACGGAAGCTTCACCGGGAGGGTCCCCCACATAAGTTCCTGATGCGTCAGAATGTATTCCGAAATCCTTCAGAATTCAAATTTTGCTCCTGATTTACCAAACGTACATCCCGTCGGTGTCCTTCTTTACCTTCCCGTTATCTATCAGGAACCGCAGAACAAGGATCACCTTGTCCTCATGGAAGGAGGAAGCGGCATTTACAAGCTGCTCGGCATCGGCAGGGCCCGATTTCAATATGGGCTTGATGATCTTTAGAATACCGTCGAATTCCATTTCGTTGAGGCCAAGCTTGTTCCTTTCAAGGCAGATATCACAACGGCCGCATCGTTTTGTACTTTTCTCACCGAAATAATCAAGCAGGACCTGGCTGCGACATTTCTTCCCTGATTCGGCATAAGAGATCATGGCTTCAAGCCGCCGGGTGGTTTCATGCAGGCGGTCCTGGTAATAAACCGGAGAGATGCTGATATCCTTACCGTCAAGGCGGTCATCGAGGTAAATGAGCTGGGTCTTGTCGGAAGCGGGGGTGTAATCGATGATCTTCAGTTTCTCAAGCCGTTTCAGGTGTTTCACAAGATCTTCGGCAGCCAGTCCGGTTCTCCGGGCCAGCTCGGCCTCGCTGAAGCCGACGAATTCGGTCATCACCCCGGTATAGGACCTTAAGATTGTTTTCAGAAGCTGGTCGTAAAATTCATTTTCAACCTGGAAGCGGTAAAGCGTTTCCTTATCGGCCTTGACATAGATCCTCGATGGCCTGTGCATGGCGTCGGAAAGCATGACATAGCCTTCTTTTTCAAGAAATTTCATGGCATTGTAAGCGATCACAGGCCTGAATTTGTATTCCGAGGCAAAGGCCGAAAGGTCCATGTCGAACCTCTCATCACTTCCGCTGCCGACGGGTATCTGGAAGTAATTTCCAAGAGCCTGGTATACCGACCTGATCATACTCAGCTCAGGGAAATTCCGGGTAAGGTTCTTCCTGGCTTCAATGATGTCGGCGTTCTCATAAAGAAGTACAGCATACGCCTGTTTCTCATCCCTTCCCGCCCTGCCTGCTTCCTGGAAATAAGCTTCGATACAATCGGGGAGATCCATATGGATCACCACCCTCACATTATGTTTGTCGATGCCCATTCCGAAAGCATTGGTCGACACCATGATCCGGGTCTTCTCGCTGATCCAGGCGTTCTGCTTCTCATCTCTTACCTTCTGGATCAGGCCCGCATGATAGTAGTCGGCGCTGATCTTGTTCTTTTTCAGGAATTCGGCAATAAGCTTGGTTTCACGCCGGTTCCTGACGTAAATGATCCCGCTGCCTTTCACTTTGTTCAGTATCTTCAGCAGCCTTCCGGGCTTGTCTTCCTCCTTAAGGACCAGGTAAGTGAGATTTTTCCGTTCAAAACTCACCCTGATCACATTCTCGCGCCTGAACCGGAGTTTCTCCTGTATGTCTTTAACCACTTTAGGAGTGGCGGTGGCAGTCAGGGCGAGAAGCGGAACCCCGGGTATGAATGGCCTGATGTCGGCTATTTTTAAATATGGAGGGCGGAAGTCGTAACCCCATTGCGAAACACAATGTGCTTCGTCTATCGCGAGAAGGCTGATCCTGGTTTTTCGCAGCAGTTCCCTGATCCGTTCGGTCGCAAGGCGCTCGGGAGAGATATAAAGAAGTTTGATCGCACCGAACCTGGCATTGCTCAGAACTCTTTCCTGTTCGTCGGGATGCATCCCCGAATGCACGGCAGCAGCAGCAATGCCCTTATTTTTCAACCCGTCAACCTGGTCCTTCATCAACGCGATCAACGGAGAGATCACCAGGCACATCCCCTCCATGGCCAGCGCAGGAACCTGGTAGCATAACGATTTACCGCCTCCTGTTGGCAGAAGTGCAAGGGTGTCATTCCCTTTCATTACCGAGCTGATGATGTCTTCCTGGAGAGGACGGAAGGTGGAGAAACCCCAGTGTTTGGTAAGTATCTGTTGAATGGATTGAGACATAAATCAATGTACATTGTACATTTATTTCCCGATCTTATACACACTGTCAATCACCGTCCCGTCGACCCACTTGATCACTGCGACGATCTCGTTGGTGAATTTGGGTTTTTCGGGTTTGCCGCAGATTTTTTCGGCTTCTTCCTTAAGTTCCTGAATGGTCCTGATAGGCAGGCTGGTATTCTTCATTTTTTCGATGAGGTCGGTGCGCAGCGGGTTGATGGCAATGCCGCGTTCGGTAACGATAACGTCGATAAGTTCGCCGGGACCGCAGATGGTTGTCACCTCATCCCTTATCACGGGTATGCGGTCACGGAAGAGGGGAACGGGCAGAATAACGGTTTTGCCAAAGAGGGTGTTCATCCAGCCGCCAATGCCGTGGAGCAGGTAGCCGTCGCTGTGGGTGACCACGTTAGCGTTGAAGTTCACGTCGACTTCGGTAGCGCCAAGTATCACGATATCGACCAGTGATGAGAAATTCCCTTTACCGTGATAATTATACGAGGTGAAAGGAGTTGTCATCACATGGTGAGGATTGTCTCTCATGGAGCGTACCCCGTCGAGGTCGAAAGTCTGGCCGTCGAGAATATATTCGACCAGGCCTTCCTCAAGCATTTTCACCAGGTATTTATTCGAACCACCGCGTGCAAACCGGGCTTTCCAGCCGCGTTTGCGGAGGATATCTGCAAAATAGATCCCAATGGACAATGATGTCCCGCCGGCACCGGCCTGGAACGAAAATCCGTCATAAATCAGCCCTGCCTCGTCGCAGAACTGCGCACTCCATTCGGCCAGCAGCAGGCGGTCGGGGCTCTTTGTGATCTCGGTCGTGCCGCTGACGATCTTCTCGGCAATGCCAATCTTATCCATCACCACCACGTAATCCACATAATTACCATTGATCTGCCATGGAATGCAAGGGAAGGGTACGAGGTTGTCGGTTACAACAATCACCTTATCGGCGAACTGGGCGTCGGCGAGGGCAAAACCAAGCGGACCGCAGGCCGTCGGCCCGTTCACCCCGTTCATATTGCCGAAGAGATCTGCAGTGGGAGCGGCGATCACGGCGATATCAATATGCACTTCGCCGTCCTGAACGCTCTGGTAGCGTCCGCCGTGAGAGCGGAGGATGCCGAGTCCTTTCATTTTGCCTTCGGATGTGAATTTCCCCAAAGCCCCGTTCATGCTGCCTTCGATGTGATCAATCGTACCGTCTTCCAGGTATTTGGTGAGTACTTCATGGCAGGGGAACGAAGCAGAAGGAAGCCACACCAGGTCTTTCATGCCGAGCTCATGGGCGATGTCGAACACCGGCACGGCAACCAGGTCGCCGTTACGGAAATGATGATGGGTCGAAATGCACATGCCGTCTTTCAGGCCTGATTGAACCAGGGCTTCTTTAAGGGAAGAAACCACCTTATTGCCGTCCTCAGGGTAATCGGCGCAGGAAGCGATCTTTGTTGATGCCTTGAACCCGGTGGGCCTGTATTTGCCTACTCCCATATAGGGAACCGAGGGCTTCCCGTTGATGATGGTCGGCACGGTACGGCCTAAAGCGTTGGTTACCAGTTTATCATATTTCATAGCTTTCCCTCCAGTTTTCAGCAAGTTTATTCATCTTAACAGCAAGGTTTATCGTATTCAGCGCCCGTTTCACCACGGGGGGGTCAATCATTTTATTACCAAGGGCAACTACTCCCAGCCCTTTCTTTTCGGCCTCATGGAATGCAAAAACTATCTTTTTTGCTTTTTCTATTTCTTCGGATGAGGGAGCGAAAGCCTCATGAATCACCTTTATCTGCCTGGGATGTATGCAGCCCATACCGTCGAAACCGAGAGCTTTCGAGTTCAGGACGTTCTGCCTGAGGGCTTCCATATCGCCAATGTCGGAGAACACCGAATCGATGGGCTGTATCCCTGCAGCCCGGGCTGCATTGACCACCATGCTGCGGGCGAAAAACGATTCTTTCCCTTCCAGCGTGCGCATTGTCCCGAGATCTGCAGTATAATCCTCCAGGCCTATGGCCAAAGCCACCACGTTATCCGCAGAAGAAGCAATGGAATAGGCATTGATCACTCCGAGGGCGGATTCGATGATCGGCATCAGCCAGATTTCGCTATTCTTCTCTTCAATTTCGCTTTTCGCTTTTCGCTTTTCGCTTTGCACTTCCTGCCGCATTTCGCGGATTCTGGCTATCTTTCTGTTCACCGCTAAAACCTGTCCGGCATGCTCGCATTTGGGTAAAAGGATAAGATTCACATTATGGGCAATCACATATTCAAGGTCTTCCAAGCCACGTTCGCCCTGGTTGATGCGGACCATGTGCTCAGCACCATAGAAATCAATGGATCGCAAGGCATTACGCACCAGGAAGCGGGCTTCAAATTTTTTATCAGGTGCAACTGCATCCTCGAGGTCCAGGATGATGCCATCGGGATGATGTATCCCTGCATTGATCATCAGGGCAGGGGAGTTACCCGGGAGGTACAGGCGCGAAAAGCGGTTTTTGTCGCGGGCTGTTGCATAAACATGTTCAGCAGGGACGGGCAGCAGGTATTCCTTATCGGTTTTATGCAGTTTCTTGACAGCAGCTTCAATACGTGCGGCTATCACCAGCGGAAGGGCCCCGGCATCTTCTATCTTCAGGTTTGCATTTTTAATCTCCAGAGATTCCATGATCTCAAGGGCGAGTTTACGTATTGACTCTCCATACATTACCCCAACCTTCGATTCAAGCTGGAGGTTGATGCCCCCACCTGTTGTAAGTTCAAGTGTAACAAAGCAATCGGAACGTATTCCCTTGCCCTTGTTACCTGTTGTTGCAATCTCAGCCATTTGCAGTTATGTTAAGCGTTTCACAGGCAAAAATAGGCAGATTTTGCTACATTTGCACCTCATTTGAAAAGAAGATGGCCAGAAGAAAGAGTTCCGCGGGGTCGAAAAAAGGAAAGAAGAAGGGCTTTAAATGGATGGCGGTATACCGTGGCAACATCCACCTGGTGCTCTTCCTGCGCCTGCTCACAGTGACCATTTTTCTCTTTCTTTCGAGGGCGGTGTTTTACGTGTTCAACCTCAAATACTTTGCAAATGTTCCTTCGCATGAGGAGTTGATGATATTCTTCCACGGAACACGTTTCGACATTGCAGCCATCCTCATGGTGAACCTTCCTTTTATCACCATGTACCTGCTCCCGTTCAAATTCAGGGAGAAGAAAGCCTACCTGGTCGTTGCCGATATATGGTTCTATATAGCCAATACGCTGGCCCTGCTTATGAATTTCGTCGATATCATTTATTTCCGTTTTACACTGAAAAGGGTCACGGCCGATATCTTCACTTACCTGCAGGTGGGGGGCGACTTTGACAAACTGCTGCCCCAGTTCATGAAGGATTTCTGGTACATCCTGGTGACTTTCATCATCTACATCACCCTGATGAACCTTATAGCTTCAAGGTTCAGGGTTGGCGGCACCGGGCAGAAACTTAAAGGCGGCAACCTGAGCTATTATGCGGTGAATGTTTTCATGGCGCTGGTTTTTGCCGGTCTTACAGTAATAGGTATAAGAGGAGGATTACAGCTTCGTCCCATCAATGTGGTGACCGCAGCAAGATATACTACTGCACGCAACGTTCCCCTTGTGCTGAACACTCCTTTCTCCATCCTCAGGACCTGGAACAATGAAAAACTGCCTACCATCCATTGGTTCAAAACCGAGTCGGAACTGGAAAAATTTTACAACCCGGCCCACCAGGGAAAAGCAGGGAATTTCAAACGCATGAACGTGATGATCATCATCATGGAAAGCTTCTCAAGGGAGCATATAGGTTTGCTTAATCACGATCTTGAAAACGGGCGTTACCAGGGCTTTACGCCTTTTATGGATTCCCTCATACGCCACAGTCTTTATTTCGACGCTTTTGCTAATGGCAAAACCTCGATACAGGGCATTCCTGCAGTACTTTCGTCAATCCCTTCGCTGATGTACGAATCCTTTATCCAGACCTCCTATGCGTCAGGCAAATTCACCAGCATAGGCGGGCTGCTTAAGGCCAGGGGATATTCAACGGCATTTTTCCACGGAGGCAGCAACGGGACCATGGGCTTTGACTCTTATACTCACTATGTGGGATTTGATAAGTACTACGGACGTAACGAGTACCATAATGAAGCCGATTACGACGGCAAGTGGGGGATACGCGATGAGCAGTTCTTCCAGTATGCAGCAAAAGAGATCAATCAAATGGGCCAGCCATTCTGCGCGGCATTCTTTTCATTATCGTCACATCACCCTTATTACGTGCCTCCGAAGTATATCAACGTACTTCGTACAGGAAACCTTCCCATACAGCAAAGCATAATGTACGCCGACCTCTCCCTGGCAGAATTCTTTCATACCGTGCAGCATATGCCCTGGTATAAGAACACGCTCTTCGTGATCACCGCCGATCATACATCCGAAGGGTATTATCCATACTACCAGAGCGGGGCCGGGCAATACGCAGTACCCTTGCTGTTCTTCAGGCCGGGAGAGGAGCTTAAAGGGATGCCAAAGACCATTGCCCAGCAAACCGATATCATGCCGACAGTGCTGAGTTACCTGGGTTACGAAGGCAAATACCTTGCTTTCGGGACCAACCTGCTTGATACCCTGGGAACCCATTTTTCGGTTCACTACAACAGCGGTGTTTATGGTATGATGAAGGATAACTGTTTGATCGAATTCGACGGGATGAAATCCACTCACCTGTTCAACCTCGCCACCGATCCTATGCAAAAGCGCAACCTCCTGAACCAGGGAAATGCCGAACAGGAAAAACTCGAGTTGTTCCTTAAAGCATTTATCCAGCAATATAACAACCGTTTGATCGAAAACCGTCTGATTGCGGAATGAAAAAGCTCATCTTCATTGTAAACCCTGTTTCAGGGGTTGGGAAGCAGAAAGGGATAGAGAAGCTGATAGCAAAACATCTCGATGCCTCCGTTTTTGAATATTCCGTGATCTATACCGGGAGGCAGGGCCATGCGTCTGAACTCAGCAGGGATGCGGCGAACCAGGGCCTTGATGCCGTGATTGCGGTAGGAGGTGACGGTACAGTAAATGAGACCGCCCAGGGGCTTATCGGGAGTGAGACCGCTATGGGGATCATCCCTGCCGGATCGGGCAATGGCTTGTCGAGGCATCTAAAGATCCCGATGAACCCCGCAAAAGCTATCCGCATACTGAATAATTTTAAAACGGCTAAGATTGACACGGCAACCCTCAACGACAACCTCTTCGTGAATGTGGCAGGAGTGGGGTTCGACGCCAAGGTGGCGAAGGAATTTGCAAAGGCGGGAAAGCGCGGCTTCGGCACTTATTTCAATATTGCTACATCAGCATACGCAGCCTACAAGCCAAGGACCTACCACATGATGATCGACGGACAGGAGGTCACAAGGAAGGCCCTGATGATCAGTTTCGCCAATTCGAACCAGTTCGGCAACAACACCTCAATAGATCCCAATGCCAAGCTTGACGACGGCTTCATTGACGTATGCATAGTGAGCAAGGTCCCATACTGGAAGACCGTTTTCCTGGCCCCCCTGCTGTTTATGAAGAAATTTGATCAAACGCCCTATGTTGAGATCATCCGTGCAAAGGAAGTCGAGCTGGTAAGGAAAAAAGGAAAGAGCGGCCATGTCGACGGGGATCCTTTTGTTGCCGGTAAGAATGTCCATCTGAAAATACAGCCTTTATCTTTAAAAGTCATTGTACCGTAAATTCATCATATGCTGATCACATCCAATGTAAATGTTGAGAGCCTGGGAAACGGATTCAAGGCTCTCCTGCTGAGGTGGGGATTCGGAGATTCAGTCGCCAGGTATATTGTCGATTTCTCCTCCCTTTTTGTTGTTTTTTTCATTTCCATAATAGTTTACCAGGTGGTAAAACTCCTGATCAACAGGGTGTTAAAACGGATGGTCGAAAGATCGGAGAACAAATGGGATGATCATTTATATGATCAGAAGGTCTTTACCCGTCTTGCCCTGATGCTGCCAATGATGATATTGCAGGTATCCCTTGCACCTACCATTTCTGACTACCCTCACGCCGTTAACATTCTGAGTGTTATCCTGAAGCTTTGCGAAGTTGGTATCTTTCTGATCGTGGGAGTGTCTTTTCTGAACGCGGTATATAAAATTTACGGGGATTACGAGCTGGCTTACGCCAAACCGATTAAGGGGTATGTGCAGATAGGGAAGATCATACTTTACATTATCGTGGGGATTGTGACAATCTCGGTATTGATAGGCCAGTCGCCGCTCAGCCTCCTGGCAGGCCTCGGCGCCATGAGCGCCGTACTGATGCTGATCTTCAAGGACTCCCTGCTTGGTTTCGTTGCCGGGGTGCAGCTTTCGAACAATAAAATGCTGCATATAGGCGACTGGATCACCATGCCCAAGTACAATACGGATGGCACGGTACTGGATATATCCCTGGTAACCGTAAAGGTGCGCAATTTCGACAATTCGGTCAGTTGTGTGCCTACTTATCTTCTCATTACCGATTCTTTCCAGAACTGGAGAAGCATGGGAGATGCAGGAGGCCGCAGGCTGAAAAGACAAATCAACATCGACATCTTCACCATCCGTTTTGCAGGGGAAGAGCTGATTGCAGGACTTAAAGCCAAAGGTTTATACCGGGAAGTCACCATGGCCGAGACCGGTGCTATGACCAACCTCGGGCTGTTCCGCAGGTACCTTTATGATTTCCTGAAGTCCCAGCCCCTGGTCAATAATGAATCCACGCTGATGGTAAGACATCTTCCTGCAGGCGATACCGGGCTTCCTATCGAGATATATGCATTCTACAGTCCGCCCGACTGGGAAAATGCAGAAAATACCACCGCTGCAATCTTCGAACATATTTATGCAGTATTGCCCGAATTCGGCCTGGCGGCTTACCAGAGGCCTTCAGGAATGGTACAGTCCGGTACTTAAACTGAAGTTAATGCGCAATCAGCAGCTTTCCTGCATATGTTTTGCCGCCTGAAACAGCTTTAAGCAGATACAGTCCGTTTGGAAGAAATTCCAGGTTGGCATCCCTTATTCCTGACCTGCTTTTTGTTTGCTGGAATACTGCTTTACCAAGAGAATTATACACTTCGAGGCTGCTGAAGGTTACTTCTGGATCAAGCCCTGATTCGAGTTTGACCTTTCCGCCTGATGGATTCGGGACAATGCGCAAGGGTTCAAGGCCTCTTTTTTCGGCCACTCCCCCGGTAACGGTTATACATCCCGAGTCTGTTCCCATGACTACATCCTGCAGCACGCAATGGGTCCAGGAGATGGTACCTGCTGTAGCTTCATTAAGGGTGGCAGGGATCAGGCCGGGTGAGAATGGTACCGCCGCTGCACTTTTACCCTGCACACAGCCATAAGAGGCGCCCTGTGAATTCAGTTTGATGGTTCCTATCTGGGGATTATCTGTGGATGACTCCGTCACACCCATGATCGGCCCGTTGCCGCAGGCAAGGAAGCCTCCCGAACTGGTAGGCGATACGTCAATGGTCAGTAAGAGCAATTCTCTTGACCAGGTAACTTCAGCAGTTGAATCTGTTCTGATAAGTTCACCGATAGGGCCAAAATAACTATCCGAGCCATTCACGAATGCAAAGCCGCCGTCGGCGCATTGATGCAATTTCGGACCGGGTTTAAGGTACTGGTAATACCCGTTGTAATCCAGGGCTTTGCACCATAATACAGCGCCGTACATATCGACCTTCATCAGGCCCATCTGCTGGCTTTCATCAATAAAGTAGCAAACAGCATTACCATTGACTATTACAGCATCGTAAGCCACGGTGCTCCTGGAAGGAATGTCGGGGTATTGCTCGGCCCATACGACAGCGCCTGCAGAACTCAGTTTTAACAGGAGAAGACTTTCATAATAGTTTGTGGATGCTGCCACGGATCCTGAAACAAGGTAACCCCCGTCGGGAGTTTCGGTTGCGGTATACGCATAATTTCCAAAATTGCCCGAGTAAAAGGTCTTGCCCCATTGAAGGTTCCCGGCAGCGTCGATTTTTGCGACAAACGACCTGAAGTAGGGGGGGGTGTCGGCATAGGAGAAACCACCAAGGATAAATCCCCCGTCGGTGGTTGGCTTCAATGAAAGAGGGGTTTCGTCGTACCCCATATCCAGTTTTTTAGCCCAGAGGGTATCACCCGTGGTTGTGACTTTAATGAGCAATACATCGTTGTGATTGCCCGATTGCTGCCTCCCGAGGGATCCGGCCAGCAGGATATTCCCGTCGGCAGTATTGGCCGCACAGTAAAGGTTACCATAAACCGTATCATAGGTTTTGGCCCAAATGATGCTCCCGCTCTCAGAGATCATCATGGCCATCGGCATTTGTTGCCTGTAACCGGTGAGGATGTAATTGTTAGCGGGAGTCCTGGTCATTCCGTAGGTTTGCACCCAGCCGGCCGACTGAACAAACACTTTGGTGAACATATCCTGTTGTGCTGAAACAGCAGGGATCAGACATCCGCAGAAAAATAAAACGAAAAGAAGCCTGGAGGATTTCATATCATTCATATAAAAGATTCGAATGTAAAAATACAAAATCCGGAAAACGAAAGCAATAGTTTATTAAAATTCAAACGCCAGGCCGATCTTCGGGATAAAATGGAACTGGTAAAGGCAGGGTGCTGCGAACACGCTCCACCTCAGGTTGGCGGCTTTTGTGTAAAAGGACCACCCAAGCTTTAGCTCTTCCGTAGGCCCTTTGTCGTCACCCCAGGCATCGCCCGACCAGGTGCTCCACGAATAACCCCCTCTCAGGGAAATATAAGGGAAACTGGTCCTGGTTTCAGTCGTGTTGCGCAGGTTGAACCTTAATTGCAGGTAGCCGCAAATGTTGGTGGTGTTGTATGTGGAAACCCCTGCGCCCAGTGAAAACGTATTCGAGAACTGGTAACCTTGCGTGGTATAAACTTCAAGGAGAGCATTTGGATTCGTGCCCTTGGGGAATGTACATCCGAAAGCAATGCCTACATCACAGAAATATCCTTTGTTGTGTTTGGAATAATCCTTTTTTGCCAGGGCGCTCAGTGCAGCACAACTGAATAAAATAAGTAAAACGGCTATCCTTGTCCTCATCTTGAAATCTGCTAAATCAGTAAATGAAGCATTACATAGGTGTAAAAATCCTGGCCGGCTTCCTTATGATCCTTATTTTTTATGTCAACCTTGGCAACATCGCAACCCGCCATTAAGAATGCCTGGTAAGCGCTTTCGGTATTCTCATAGGGCACAATGGTATCGGCAGTCGCATGCAATAAAGTGACTTTTGCCTTAGGCTTCCAGTCCTTTATTTTCCCGTAAACGATAAGGCTGTTGTTCCGCAAGGCTTTCCTGAATTTCATGGTATTCGGATCCAGGGTGTCAAAGGCCTCTTTTGCCATGATTTTTTTAAGTTTTGTTTCACCCATCATAGCTGTAACCTCATCGGTGGTATATTTTTTAGACAGTATCCAATCTTTGTACTTGGAATAAAGAGGTTCTGCAAACATCTTTTTCAGATCCAGGTTCAGGCTGTCCCCGTAATCCATCCCAAGGACCAGGAGAGGAATGGTAACCGGCTGGCTGCTGTAATCCCTGTCCACGAAGGTATCATACGATTTGATCAGGTCATATGCTCCGCCTCCTGCAAACACCTGGTCTATAACGAAAGCATCCTGGTATACAGGCGTCGTCTCTACAAATTTGAGAAATGCAAGAGAAGCCTGACCGCCCTGGGAGTATCCCATAACAGTAACTTTATGAGCCACTTTCCTGCTGATCGAAGCAAAATATTCTTTTGCGGCCAGTAGCATATCGGCAGCCACCTGGCCCGTGCTTCCGACATCATAATAAGGATGGACCTTTTCTCTGGATGCACCATACCCAATATAATCGGGGGCTACAACAATATAACCGAACAATGAGAACAGGCCCTCGGTCACTCCCATTTTCTGGGACGGGACCTCGTAATCGGCTCCGTAAGTATAATGAAGTGCTAAAATAGTTCCCAGCCTTTCATAGTCCAGATCGGCCGATGGGAAAAATATTGCACCCGAGGCGAGTATGGGTTGACCTTTGGGGTCGACGGTATTGTAGACAATTGAAACTATCTTTATCTTTTTGTTCGGCAAAGCCTTGTACAGGGTTGAATTCGGATTTTGCTTAAGCCTTGCAGCCAGGGCGTATTTGTCGATCACCTCCACTTTGTCAACCCTTACCAGGAAGAGAAAATCTTCAAGCGGCGCCTTCTTGCAGGTGGTTAAGGTAAAGAGCAGCAAGCTATACAATAGTAACCTTTTCATAACCAGGTGAGTGTTTGGTGTTCTGATCTAAAAAAGAAAAGCACAGGTAAATTCCAGGCCCATCTGTTTCAGGGCAGAATAGTCATCAGTATTGATCCTGACCAGGTTCCACCGGTATCTTCCTTCAATTTCGAATTTCCAGAGGTCAAAACCCATTCCTGCGCTGACCCCGAAATAAAATTTATTGATGTTGGCATTGGGTGAAGTGTGGTCAATATCAAGCAACTCGAAAAAATTTCCGTAATATTTGATGAGATAAGAGCCGTAAACATTCCCCAGTATATAGGGCCTGAAAATCTTGCTCAGCTGCAGGCCAAGCTTGAACGTAAGCGGGATGTCGATCGTCTGCATGGTAGCAGGGGAATCCGTGATATAAAGCAGGTCAACATTGGTTATCGACTCGGTATAAAGGATTTCGGGAGTTATCGAGTAATTTAAAAAGCCTCCTTTGGTGTATTGGAACAAGACCCCGAAACTCCAACCCGGCTTAGGGGCAAAGTCTGAGTAAAAACCTTTTCCGTAATTTTCAAGGTGTATGTAATTGATGCCACCCTTGACTCCAAACCTGTACGGACGCTGCTGGGCGTAAGTAATGCTTAGGGTGCAGGCAAGCAGCAGAAACAGTATTGTTTTTCTCATATCCCCGTCTGAGTTCTGTGAAATAGCAAACGATAAACAAATATATTCAAAAACCCGGGATTATTACGGCCCTGTGAAAATTATAACGGCCTTCGGCATTGTTTTTATTCACTGCGGATGACTTAAATACATCGCCCGGCTTTCCCTGTTGGCTTATCTTCCCGTTGTCGATAACATAAACAAAGTCCGACAACCTGGAAACCTCGTACACATCATGGCTCACCAGAAGGGTGGTGGCATTAAAATTTTTATGTGCAAGGATGATCTCCTCCTGCAACGCCAGCCTCATTTCGCTGTCAAGGGCCGACAAGGGTTCGTCGAGCAGAAGGATACGGGGTTTCCTGGCCAATGCCCTTGCCACAGCCAGGCGCTGCTGCTGTCCGCCTGATAATTTCCCCGGTTTCCGGTCACATAAACCCTTTAAATGGAAAACATCCAGCAGTTCGGAAATATATTTATGTTCCTTCTGCGGACTGGCATAGAGGAGGTGCTCCTTCACTGTCATGTTCGGGAACAGGGCATAATCCTGGAACACAAAGCCGATGTCGCGGAGTTGCGGCTTAATGTTGATGTTTGCGCCCGAATCGAACCAGGTCTGGTTCCCGATCTTTATAAATCCGCCTTCAGGCTTTGTTAATCCTGCAATGATCCTCAGCAGCGTGGTTTTTCCTGCGCCTGACTTGCCAAAGATAGTGACAAGTGCGTGCTCCGGAATTTGCATACAAACATCCAGCGCACCCACACCATCATTCGTGTGAAGCTTCTTTTTCACCTGCAGATCTATCAGAACCTCTGCCATTTCTGGTATTCCCGGTTTACACTGTAAATAATAAGCAATATGATAAAACTGAACAGGAAAAGGAATATGGCATATTTATTTGCCATGCCGAAATTCAAAGCCTGCACTTCGTCATACACCGCCAGGGATGCCACCCTGGTTTTGCCCGGGATGTTGCCGCCTATCATCAGTATCACCCCGAATTCACCTATGGAATGGGCGAAAGTGAGGCAAATCCCCGTGAGAAGCGCCGGTTTGATGTTTGGCAGCAACACCTTTGAGATGGTTGTGATCCTGGATTTACCCAGGGTATATGAAGCATCCCTGAGAGAAGCCGGAAGGTTGCTGAAGCCTGTTTGTATTGAATTGACCATGAACGGCAGGTTAAAGATCACCGAACCGATCAGAATCCCGGCGAAGGAAAACGCCAGCCTGATGTTTAGATAGTTACTGAGGAACCCACCGAAGAAGTAATTCGGGCTGAAAGCCAGCAGCAGGTAAAACCCAAGCACCGATGGAGGCAGTACCAGGGGCATGCTCATGAGAGCCTGCAATACAACCTTTGCACGGAAAGTCGAATAGGTAAGAAAATAAGCCAGGGGGATGCCGATGCAAAACAGGATAAGCGTGGTAAGAGAAGCAAGCTTGATCGAGATCCAGAAGGTTTGTAAGAAGGCTGCATCCATTTTTTGGCTGGCTATTAATCTTCGGCAGGCAGCTTGAAACCATATTTGCCAAACAGGGTCCGCACTTTCTGTGATTCAATGAACTGAACAAATTTAAGAACATCCTTATCCGTTTCCGAATTTTTGATGATCACATAAGCCTGTTCCAGCTTCGAATGACTTTTTTCGTCAAGGATGAAATACTTGCCTTTTGAACTCATTTCGGGAGACAAGGCCAGGGAAAGCGCGATAAGTCCGATCTCTGCATTACCCGTTAAGACAAACTGCGCAGCCTGGGAAACATTCTCGCCTTCAACAATTTTATCCTTCAGCCTGTCATACACCGAGTGATATTTCAAACATTCCACGGCCCGTTTGCCGTAAGGGGCCACCCTTGGATTGGCAATGGAGATCCTTTTAATTTGAGGGTTGTTCAGAACCTCAATGCCTTTAGAAACATCCAGGCTGGGGCTCCAGAGCACCAGGTGCCCAATGGCATAAAGTTTTGGCTTGCTGCCTGCGAGCTTAAGAGAATCAAGTTTTTTAGGGAAAGAGATATCCGCAGAAAAGAAAATATTGAAAGGCGCCTGGTTCACGATCTGCTGGTACAGGTTCCCCGATGAGCCGTAAATGATATCTACCTTGATGCCGGGATTTGATTTTTGAAATTCAGTACTCGCCTCATCCAGCACAAACCTGAGGTCGGCGGCTGCTGCAACCGTGATTTTCTGAGCCGGTAAAATGCAAGTCGAGAGAAAGAAAACAGCAAGAACAAGAAGAATTCGATACATCCCGGATCAGTATAATTTTGTGCAAAAATGGGGCATTTTATGTTCCCGGGAACAAAAATAGCATGAAAACAGCCGATTCTCTACCTTTGCAGAAAAATTACACATTCATGCGCAAACTTTCTGCCCTCCTTCTCCTCCTCATTCTTATACAGGCATGCACCAAGACCGAAACCAGCTATTATCCTGCGGCCACCCAAAACCTGGTTATCATATCCGACAATACCGCTTCCAGCGACATGATCGTAGGCATCATGGGAGCGGTACGCTCTGCCTATCCCACCGTCCACATCGACTTTTTCAACTCGAAATCCTTTGATGTTTATGAAGGCTCCTACCTGCTGTACCTTACCCTTGAGAACTATCCCGCCGGCACTTACATCGCTGGTATCGTTGAACCCGGGGCACAAAGCAAGCGCATTATATACCAGGCAAACAATGAGATAGTCCTGGCCCCCGACAATATGCTTTCGACCCGTATCCTCGACGCCTGGCCGAAAAGCTCCTGCACCTTTGTAAATAATCCCGCAGTTCTCGAAGGAAGCCCGGCCGACAGCCTGCCGATATCAGAGTTCTATAAACGCGCCATACTCTCTATGCTTTCAGGAACGCCTGTCACCTCTTTCGGGAGCCTATGCAGCAATCCACAGAAATTCATTGTCCAGCATCCTGAAGTCTCTGGAGATACCCTCAAAGGAGAGATACTGTATACCGACAATTTCGGGAACTGCACAACGAATATTCCTAAGGAAATGACTGCGGATATTCCCGTTGGTACCTTAATGAATTGCCGCGTTGATACTGCTCACCTGACCATCACGATGGGACTAACTTATTCAACAGTCGGAGTAGGAGAGAATGTTTGCTTTGTCAACGGCACCCGGCGCCTCCAGCTCTCGATCAACTATGGCAATTTCTCAACTAAGTATCACGCCACAGCCAGCTCGAAAGTGTTCATCATAAAGTAAACGGGGTTCACGCTGACCCGGCTCAGGGTGGTCAGCGGCCAGGGTTTTTCCTGTGTATCGAAAGAAACGCCCCGCTTCCCGTAAGAGCAATCTTTTCGCAGGCATAAGTTTCCGGCAGATCGTTGATGATCCTGCCTTTATTGATCCGTACCAGGAACGTACAGGAGTTGGCCGGGGGTATTTTCAGCCTGACATCATTGGTGAGTTCAGTGAACCATCCCATAGTTTCAAAGACGTAACGGCAGGTATCGCCGGTTGTCCAGTGACCGCGTACCTTGCTATTGGGAAAACCGAAAGCATTAACCTTGTACTCCAGGCGGAAAGCGGTATCTGGCAATATCCTCAGAGTCGAGTTGCCTAAGTCAAACAGGATTACCCCTGGCTTGAGCCTGCCAAACTCCGAATTAGTCAGATGGAATTCCTTGGAGGAGATATAAGGTGTTGCAAGCAGCAGACCAACAGTGATAACAGGCAGTAGAATGCCCATGGCCAGCGTGATCCGCCTTGCTTTTTTCTTTTGGTCTGCGGATGACAGAACGGGAATTTCAATGGGTTTGTCGGCCCGGAACAAGTAATATCCGATCAAAGCGGTGAGCCACACGATCAGCCCCGCCCAGAGCACATCGCTTGCAAAATGCCCCCCCGCCATCATTCGTGCGATCCCAATGATGATTCCGTAGCCAACGCCAGCTGCCAGGACAGAATATGCGTGGATCTTCTTACGGTTCCTCAGGAAGAGGTAAGGGATTGCCAGGTAAAACCCCATGGAACAATGTCCGCAGGGAAAACTCTTACCTTCGTTCGTGGCGCCTTTTTCGCAAACGCAGATAAAGTTTTCGGTACCTCCGAACTCCGTGATCTCGCGGGGGCGCGGACGACCCGTATGATCTTTCAATACCAGGTTCACTATCAGGCCCGGACCCACAACCATGGTAAAAATCAGCACCATGGATGCCTTGCGGTAATTGATGTATTTCACATTCCAGTAGGAGAGGGTGATCATGATCAACCCGGCAAAAGCAAGGAAGTAACCCGGGAAGATCCCGAAACGGTAAATGAAATCCCAGATAGGGTGAAATTGAAGCAGCCAACCCTTTTCAGGCGAATAAAAATAACGCTGAAGAGCGATATCCGCATCCGTCAAACGAAAAACCAGGGTAAGCAAGCCCATGAGCAGCACAATGATTGAAAAGTCCTTGAAAGCCCCGGATCTTATAATATCAGTGAATTTCATCCGCCGTAAATTGAGCCTTAAAGATAGAAATTTTCACTGCATGCGGCCAAGGGCCTGAGTACTTCTTCAAGCCATCCGCAGGTCATGGATACAGAAAAAAGAATGGTCAGCTCTTAGCCGATGATGGTATAAAGGATAAGCAGGGCAAGAATTATACCGGTGAGCAAAGCCAGCAGACCAAACAGGCGCAGGGTAATATCCCGGGCAATGGAATTTGGTTTTTTTACCTCAAATTTATCTGAAATACCCTGTTCCTGGTAGCGTTCCCACTGCTCGCTTCTTTCGGTTACCATTTCTTCCTCCGTCACCTGGCCGTTGAAGATCACGAAGTCCATCGGGAATTTTTCGGCGCGGAAGTGAGTGTTGAAGAAATGGATGGTAAAGATGAATCCCAGGGCCAGCAGAGCCTCGTCGGAATGAATGATGGTGGCGGCATTAAAAAACCATCCGGGAAGGAACTGGCCAAAGAATTCAGGAAACCAAAGGAGCAACCCGCTGGATCCGATCACAGCAACTCCCCAGAACACAGCCATGAAATCGAACTTCTCCCAGTATGTCCAGCGGTCAAAGGGAGGCTTTGGCCCCCTGAAAAGGAACCAGCGGAACATATCCCTGATATCTCTTAAGTCCTTGAGATTCGGGAATAGCGAATCAGGGCCAAAAAGTCGCTGGAAGAATGTCTCGCCGGGATGTTTTTTGGAGAACAGGTAACGGATGCTCATCACCAGAACGGTAAAGAAATAGCCGAAAGTGATGATTGCACAGATCCTGTGTATTAAGCCCGCCGTGCCGGTTCCGCCAATAAAGTCAACCAGGGATTTGCCCCATGGGGTATAATTGAACTTTAACGGGAGGCCGGTCAATGCCAGCCCAAGGAAGCTGGTCACGACAAAGAGATGCAGGATGATATGCAAAGGGCGGAAGCGCTGATAGACTTTCTTCCTGGTCTGCAGATGCTGTCCCGGGTGGAGATCTTGTTGCCTGAAGAATTCTGTGTTTCTGAGTTGTTTCTTTTCGACGAATCCCCTGAATGCCCACAGCAATGAATGAAGCCAGAAGAACAGGAAGGTTCCTGCCAGCAGGGCATTCATGAAAACCGTGATCCAGAAAAGGGTCGGGAACTTGCTTTTATTGCCGGGTTCAGCGTGGGCAATAAACTTCGAAAACCTGGGAGTCGCGTGGGCATGGCATTGTTTGCAGGTTTGGGTAAGGTGAGCGGGGTTTACCGTCGAATTCGTATCCTTTTCGGGAAGAATGTTGTGCATGCCGTGGCAATCGGCGCAGCCAGCCACCTTCTGAGGATACCCCAGGCGGGTGTTTTTCCCGTGGTAACTCTCAAAATAAGTCTCCGGCGCAATGGTGGTCACCTTGTTACGGGTCATCATTTTGGCGTCGGCATGGCATTTCATACAAGCCTGGGTGTGGAAAGATCGTCCCTGTGCAACATTATCAATTCTGCTGATGGCATGCCGTCCGTGGCAGTCGATGCAGGCAGGCGCATCAGTGTTTCCTTTGGCGAGGGCCTGGTAATGCACCGATTTGAAGTAGACTGATTCTCTCTCATGGCACTTACTGCAAAGCAGAGCAGTAGCCATTTTATTATTTTTGATGGAGGTGATGGTATGTATGTCGGCATGGCATTTCCAGCAAGGAACCGGCAGGCGGTCCGAATTATGAACGCTGGTTGCGTGTTCCTTCACGATGGCGGTGTGGCAACTGCTGCAATCAGTCGGTTTAAATGTGACCACACAGGATTTTTTCCCGGCGGTGGAGCTGCTTTGGGGCTTTTCCTGGTCAATGAGGTGGCAGGCGGTGCACTTGAGCGATTTATGGACGGAAGCGTTGAATGCATGCACAGAGATGTTCTTTTCGTGGCACGACATACAGTCAGGGTCCCGGGTAGCGGAAATCGAAGAGTTCCCTGCTGTTGCAACCGAAGCCAGCGATCCCAGGACCAGCAGGCAGGTCAATGCTTTCAATGTAGAGTGGAATTTTATCATAAGTTTTAGCTGCATAACCCTCCGGCACGTTTTTTGGAACCAATCTTGATCTTCTGGATATAGGCGTCTTTCGGGAATAGTTTAAGCACTTCGGCAGGAGGGGAGGAGAGGTTGACCGGCTTCCCTTCAAAGCTTTTATCTGCAAAAAGACTCTTCCAGTTATTTAAACCATTTTCGAGGATGTACACATTCATCACACCCTGAACTTTCAGGTATTTCCAGGCTTTTACCGAAACCGAATCCTGGTCGGCGATCAGTACTACGACTCCCTGGGGAGGAAGCTGGGTCAGTGGAGCCACCATTTTGGGATTGAGAATGTCACCAGGTTTGAAATTTTCGGAGCCACTGAGATGAAATGCCGCATATTCAGCTTCCAAACGCAGATCGAGAGTGATGAGCTTGATGGAAGATTCATTATTGGTTTTCACGTACTCCAGCGGATGAATAAAGATTTCCTTCGAAGTGATCTGGCCTGAATAGCGGCTTTCCATCAGTTTCCATTTACGCACGGGGTCGGGCTGGCCGATATACCAAACAAGGGCTGCGGCAGCAATCAGTGCCCCGGCTCCTATAATGTAGGAACGTTTTGATATTTTCCATGTCCAGGCTTCTCCCGTGTTTTTGATCCTGAAGAACTCTTCCACTTTTTCGGCTCCGTAGAACGCCACGATCGCAAAAAGAGTCACGGCGAATACCGTAGCGCCTATAGACCATCCGAGCCAGTCGGAGAGGAGGAAGCGGTCGGTAAAGGATGAATTCCAGAAATTTTCGAAGCAGGGGAGTGATTCCCCGAACAAACCGGCTCCTATTACCGCACCGATAAGAAAGGTAAAACCGTCAATCTTGAGACTTGCTGTTGCGACCAGCGAGGTGCCGGGGCAATAGCCGCCGACGATAAAGCCGACACCCATTATGAGCCCGCCAACAATACCGGGCCAAAGGAAAGTCTGGTTTACCGCGAGCTGGGAGAAATCAAGCCATCCGATGGCTGAGGTGAGGAAAATCAAAAGACAGGCAACGACGATGCCGGTGAACATCGTTTTAAGAACGGTCATGTCTTTCAGGTAGAATTGGGCTGCAAGTCGGCGCGAATCACCAAATCCGGCGAGTTCCAGGGCTACGCCGAACCCGGCGCCAATGAGGAAAAAAACCAGGTAACCGCCGGCTTTTCCAAGTTCTGCACTAATATCTAAAGGTAACATAAGTTTCTTTTTATTGATTTGGAAAAGGTCAATCGGCCCAAAGGTTGCGAACAAAGTAAGCTACGGCATAACCCCCGATAAAAACGCTGAACATAAAGGCCCAGCTCCCCACCGAAAGGACTGCGCCTCCCGATAAAGCCTGTCCGGAGGTGCACCCTCTTGCAAAACGGGCGCCATATCCCATGATGAGACCCCCGAGCAGGGCGAAAAAGAGTCTTTGAAAATTAGTAATCCTGGGGCCTTTGAAGATCTCGACTTTCATCCTGCCGTTCAGCCAGGCCGAAAGCATTCCTCCAACCAGGGTCCCCCAAAAAAGCATGACGCTGGGATGGTCCAGCGCTGTGCGGTCACCCGATCCCATGGCCGCGAAAGTACTTACCTGATCCACATGCGATGACCAGACCAGTTTGGTAAGAGCGACATGGATACGGGCGATTGCGCCCGATGCTCCCAACCCGCTATGGGTTAGTGCAAAGGCTGCAAACAGGACCACTCCCAGAATGGTTCCTGCCAGGTAAGAGTTAGTGACAGGACGTTTTTTGATGGGACGTTTTGTTTTTTTCATAGCACTACTGCGTTATGGGGTTGTTTTTTTAGGTCCCTGCAAAGGATCATGACCGTACCCGAGTTCCTTCCAGTTCAGGCGGCCTCCCGGCGAATGGCATTGTTTGCAGGTCAATGCGTTTTTCTTTGTGGTAACCATATGGTTGATAGGCCAGTACATCTTTGTAGGAGTAAAACCATACTGACCGCTATACGGAAGGTGGTTGACTTCGGCACCTTTTTTTATGGCATAAGCCCAGTCGAACTTTGTCCAGAAACCCCCTTCACCGCTCGTTAAAGGAGGGATCAGTATGTTATTCACCGGATCGTAGGGCTGCTTGGCATGATGAACCTTGAAGGGCCATATTTTTGACTTCCGATCCTCACGCGAACCTATAGGATGATTGATATTGTGTTCGGCTTCGGCATCGAGTTTGTCGCCGGGGATATAGCGATCCATCTTCCCGTTAAACCAGGCATAAGTAGGCACCACGTCTTCCTCATAGTGGAATTCCCCTTTAATCTTCAGATATTCGTGCGGACTGTCCTTCCTGGTGGAATCGCCGGCTTTTGACCAGTCCCAGGTCATTTTAGTAGGAAGTTTACGGGCAAACTCAGGGATGTGACAGGTCTGGCAGGCTATTCTTTCGGCATGCTCGTTGAGCCTGTGGTCTTTATGAGGTGTGACGGTATGACACTTCTCACATGCAAAACGAACAACAGTGGTTTTTTCAGTGTAGGTAGTATTCATTTTTCCTGCGATCACATGATGACTGGTAGTATGGCAATCCTCGCACTGGAAATTGAGCTGTCCCATATGGTAGTCAAGTTCCCGGTTCGCATTCAGTAAAGATTCGTCAAGATCCCCGTGCTTCACACCCATTCCGCCCCCTCCGCTAAAGTGGCAAATGCCGCAGTTGTCACGGTTTGGCCGGCGCACACTTCCCGCGACGACCGACAAGTCAACCGATTTGCCTGGCATGCCCTTTTTTGTTTTCGAATAGCTGCCCGAGCCATCGTGGCATACCAGGCAGTCGACATTCTCCTCTTTTGAAAAGTCGAAGTTCGCGTCGCCCCAACCGTAGCCGGCATGGCATATCGTACAGGAAGCCCAGTTCCCCACCACGCTGATACAAAAGTTATTGACCTGGTTGCGTTTCCCCAAAAGGATGTCTTTCCCGTTTCTCACGGCATCACCGCTGATCCAGGTCCAGTGAGCGGTTTGCATGACCTCTTTGGCGCTGTTCTTATGGCATTTGAGGCAGGCTTTTGTGACCGACTGGGGTGAAGCAGATTTGTTTTTAAAAAACGCACTGTGGTCCAGGTGCGCTATAGCTCGTCCTGCGATAGGATTTTCAGGTACCGGCGCAGAGCCGTCATTATTCCGGTGGCTCCGGGTACATGCGTTGACAACAAAAATCAACAGAAACGCTGTAAGGGTGAACCGAAGCGTGTAAGGCACATACTTTAAATATCTCATAATTTCACTTGGAATGTTACTTGCCAATCCTGAACAAGCACTTTGGAATTGGGTAAAAAACCGCAGCAAAATTACAGTTTACCCTAACATATATACTAAGTTCAATAACTCCCTATAATCTTCCGTACAATCTATAAATGACGGTAATTCAAAGGACTACCACGTTTTACCGGTTGTGGGGTGTCGAATGTCACAAGAGAAAGTGACAAGAAGCACAATACAAGAAGATGTACGACACATCACAATGTATATACTCATCACTTTAAGCAAGAGTAAGAACCCCTGGAAGGGAAAAATTATAGCTTTGTTAAACCAAATAAATCAACTGAACCATGGCAAACGTTTACTGCATGTACTGCGGAAGCCGGAACTCCAGTATTTCCAGCCTCACCGGCGGCACCTGCCCCCGGAATTCTCATGGGAAATACCATGTACCGGTAAGATAGGGAATTATCCCAGTTTCCTTTTATTGACTGCGGATGGGGGAGCAGCTGGATTCAATCATGTGCTCGCAACGCGAAACAGCTCAGCGATGCCCGCAGGAACAGCAAGGTTTGTCGGATCGGAGGAGGGGCCCGGAACAATTAAACCTTTACCGCTTTTTATCATTACACCTGCGTTTCCGGTAAGGAATCTTGCATTATATTTGCTTTAACAAAGTATAAGAAAGATTTGAATCTGACTTTTTCTTCCCATCAGGGTTTGCCTGGACGGAAGCGTTAAACCAGCGTTCTATGAAGAATTATGGCTTTTTCCTCGGTGTTCTGTGTTTACTGATGACATTCCACGCGTTTACTTATGCCTCCCCCGGCAAGGTGATCGTAAACGGCAGGTACATTAAAAATGACAGCTGCAGGGATTTCACGAAAAAGCTCCCGCCGGGGGTTATACTGCAGATGAAAGATCCCTGCGCAATTGAATGCCGCTGGTTCCCGGTAAACGACAGGGAAAACATCAGCATCATGGAATTAAATCCCGACGGCAATGGTGAATTTCATTTGGAGCTTCCTGCAAAAAGCCTTTCATTTATAACCATCCACAGCGTTTATCACGGAAGGTCCTTCTACGTCTATCCCGGGGATACCCTTTGGGTCATGATCAATGATAAGGATACTGCAAATCCTTTCAGTTACAAGGCAAGATTCGACCTGGCCCAGGAATTATATGTGACCCAGGCCCCCAGGTGGAATTCCTACAAGGGTTTTGAACGCTGGAGAAAGCCTTTGAATGACAATTTACTCCGGTATTACCAGGTATTTGTCGACAGTTGCCTCAAACCCTATACCAGCATGCGCAGGGAAAATTCCTGCACCCGTGAATTTTTCGATTTTGTTGCCACCGAATTACGGTACGATGCAGCATACCAGTTATCCCAGACTCTCTGGAGCAGGTATGAGTTTGACAGTCTGTCCGCTTCCGATAAAACCAGGATCATTGGCCTGCTTGACAAGCTCTATGCTGACACACCCCTGCAATGCCGCACTATTATTACTCCCTGCGGAACAGGGTTCACCGATTACATCCTCACCTGGATATGGCTGCAATACCTTAAAGCCGGAAAAATCACCGATAAGTACAAAGGACCGCCATCCCTGTTGTCCGGGAAACTGCAGATGGTGAAAAGCCAGCTTACTCCCCGCGCCTACGAGCTTTTTGCCATGGACCTGATAGATACACATGCCCAGAGAATGGACACCATCGCACTTTATGCTTTCGAACAGCTGAAGAAGGAATACCCGAAGCTGGAAACCGATTATGAAAAGAACTATAAGTCCACCCTGGCAAACATTCAGCATCTGCTTGATTTTATGGAAGCATCCAGGTTAAAAACCTCGCAGGGAATAAGATTCATCGATGGGGCTGCGATCAACACCCTGGAGGACCTGGCCGCCCTTTTCCCCGGCCGCAAAGTTTATGTGGATATGTGGGCTACCTGGTGCTCCCCCTGTTTAAAACTTTTCGAGTACAATACCCGCATCAGGGATTTCCTCAAAGAGCACGATATCACTGAAGTGTTTTTATCGCTCGATAAGGACAGTGTCAAATGGAAGACCGCCGTTAAATATTACAGGCTGGAAGGCGCGAACATCATGGCCAGCCAATCCCTTCGAAAGGATCTCATAAAGGCCCTGGACTGGAATGGAGGCATCCCCAGGTTTTTCATTATCAGCCGTGACGGCAAATTGCAGGAGAACGATGCCTTTCAACCGGTAGCCAAAGATAAACTGATGGATCAGCTGTTAAAGGAATAATTGGCTTCTTCGGTCACATTGCGTTCTTAAACACTCACCACTTATTCCGCAATGTGCAGACAACCCTTTGACAAGAAAACCTGTCATATTGATATTATTCGTATTTTTATTCCCATGCTTTTGAAATCTTTACGGTTTTGCATTGTGGCAGTCATCTTAATGGGATTCTGTTCATCAGGTATTTCCCAGCAGCTGGTTTTCGAAATGAAATATACGGGGATCACCACCCTCCCTCCCTGTTTCGTATATAAGCGGGCATTGCCAAGGCAACTCTCGGAGTTGTCCGACGGATCCATGCTTATCATGGGTGACTGTTATTCCATGGATACCACGAATGTCAATGCCAGCGAGGCTTATCATGACCTGAAAAAGCTGGATTCCCAGGGCAACATCACCTGGACACAATATATCAGGCCTGATACTATTTTAAACAATAATGTTTTCATTGACCTTACCTCCTTCCAGGTTCTTGATAACGGCGACATCCTTCTGGTTGGTGAAAAGGAGGGAAGCATGTTCGGCGCGCGTGTGGTCCATCTCATCCTGCTTGACCCTGGCGGAAATCACCTGTTTGATACCACCTATGCCAATGGTTTCACGAACTATATTTATACTGTGCCTGCAGGAAGTGCCCGTTGCAGCGATGGTTATGTAATTGCAGGCCAAACCTTTGTTCCATACGGAAACGAGGAGGCTTACGTGTTGAAGCTGGATCAGAATTATGCCAAGCAATGGGAATTCAAACTGGGTCAATCCTACAGCACCTACAGCGGATTCAGAAAGATCATACCCCGGTCAGACGGGAGCTTTGATTGTTTCGGGAATATGAGGATCCCTTCGACTGGGAAAGATGTTATCATGTTTGCAAGATTAAATTCAGGCGGACAGATGACCATGTTAAAAACCTTCGACGACAGCCAGAAGTATTATACAATGATGGACGCCGCTGCCGGTAGCGGATACAGTATCATACTCGGTTATTCTCACGAAGCCCGTAACTGTCCGTTCCTTCTCAAAGCAGATGATTCGGGCAATAGGATATGGCAACAGTTTTATCCGGGGACTTATGAAGAAAGCTTCCTGCCAAATGCTGTAGCCATCAATCATCAAAATGAAATCTTGGTCACCGGCGAGAAAGATCACATAGATACCATTATCCATTTTACTACAGCATCGGATATATACCTGATGAAGACCGATATGAACGGTAATAAGACCTGGGAAGCAGTGTATGGTACCAATTACACCGCTGATTCCACCGAATGGGCATACTGGGAGTTTGGGCAGGATGTTGTTTGCGCTGCCGACGGGACTTATCTCATACTGGGTGATGACAACATCAATAAAACATACGGGCCTGTGCTCAGCGTTTTAAAAGTTGCCGAAGGACAGGTGGGAACGGAAACTCATCCGCAGAACAATAAAAGATTAATCATTTCCCCGAACCCCGTTCATGACAAAGCAATGGTGGCACTTCAGCCAGAATCTGCAATTTCGGAAGGGACCTTCAGGTTGTTCGATATCACCGGCACCCCGCTAATGACAATAAACCACATCAATACCGGGCGGTTCATCCTCTCACGTGAAGGGTACCCCGACGGCATTTACCTGTATTCCCTCGAAGAATCACAGCAAATCATCGCAAGGGGAAAACTGGTAATCAGGTAAAACCCGGATCATTTCAGCCAGTTCCTTATTCGTTTCGAAGAGTTTTCTCATCTGGACGAATGCCCGCATGATAGCGATATTTACTTCTATAACTTTTTCGGAATTAAGAACCGATGAAAGCATTGCAACACCTTGTTCTGTAAATGCAAATGGAAGATATTTTGTGCCCCCTTTCTTTGAGGTCACAATTTGTGACCTCAAAGAAATGGCCTCATCTTCAGTTAGTTAGAACATAAAATCAGCAGGAAATCTACTTAAATTCCTCCTAACCGCCTGCTTTAAAACCTTTGTAGGAGCCTCGTAAAGTCTTGCCAGATCCACATCCAGTATCACCTTTTCTCCCCTGATATAATGGATCAACCCGCTTATAGTCTCCATTTTTAGCTGCAATTCCGTCGTCATAATTCTTTAAAATTAAGTGAATCAATTGTTTCTGAGCTTGAGGTCACAATTTGTGACCTCAAGTGACTCATCCTTCAAGGTCACAATTTGTGACCTTGAAGCTTTATCCCTTAATCCGTCAACTTAATAAAAGTGATAGCTCAAACGGCATTTTATTCAATAGATCACAACCGATTATTACTTAGGCTGCGGATGAGTGAGCGGAGACAAAATCTTATTTCAGCCTTTCTTCTCGTCGTAATGTTTATAACCTATTCGTTTCCGTGGTGCAGGTTCTGGCAAGATTAATTGTCGCAAGGTTGTATAAACCAGCTTAAATTGCTCATCATATTTAGCTTCCATTTTATTTATTTTCTCTGCCAGGTCTTTTTGCGAACTTAGTAATTTCCTGATGTGGACGAATGTTCTCATTATAGCGATGTTCACTTGAATGGCACGATCGCTGTTTAAAATTCCCGAAAGCATTGCAACTCCCTGTTCTGTAAATGCAAACGGACTCGAACCTCCCAAGTGCTTTTTCGAAGGGACAAAATCAAGGGTTAAAACAAGTTTGATTTCCTTCTCATTTAATACGAACATGAAGTCTTTTGGAAACCGCTGTGGATTTCTTTTAACAGCTTGTTTTAAATGACCTGTTTCAACATCATACAACATTGCAAGATCGAAATCAAGAATCACATTCTGACCCCTTAAATAGTAAATCCGGCTTGCGATGTTTTCATTATTTATTACATCAAAATGTTTCATAATCAAGAATATAAGGTATCACAATTTGTGATACCATCAATTATTACTGATGGTTTAGCAAGAATACATATCATAATAATCATAAAATCAGTGTTTTGTAATGCGTTAAATGATGGGAAACAGCGTATATTTTTTGGATATTTCATACCCCTTAATCCGCTAACGCCCCAAAAGTGATATCCTGATCCCCATTTTTTTTACAAAACTCAGCGCCCAGAACCCAGCACCCAGAACCCAACACCCACCACCCAGCACCTTTCCCTTGACTTTCCCTTTCCGCGGTTGTATCTTTGCAACAGCATCAGGAATCCTTGAGTGGATGCCAACCGAGCAACGAACGCCACGGTGGCAAAGCGATGCGGACTTATGGTCAAAAGGGTTCGTTTTTTTATTTCCCCAACCTCATCCGCAGTCCATCCTGAAGCAATGATGTTTAACCTTTAAAACCATTGCATGATGGAAACAAATTCATTGAATTTTTTCGGAAGGGAGCTGCCTTCATCCCTGGGGTACGGAGTACTCGCCAAAAGCAGCGTGAAGATCGAAAACGAGGTGATCAGCGCCGATTACCTCCTCGAATGCGATAGCTCGGTGGTTCACCGGGTAAGCTGGGGAAATGGCCGTTGTGAGCTCAAGACCGAGTTTCATGGCGAATTCTGCGGCAGCAGCTGGTACCCCGATCTGAAGCATACCCTCATCAACGATTTCTTCGTGAGGGACTTCAGCAAAGATCCCGTATTCCTGTTCCTTAGCAAAGAAACCAGCCGGCAGGGAAACATCTGGATACAACATCCGCCCTCAAAAGAAATAGAGTAGCAAAAAATCATCCATTACCCCGTGATCATCTCCGATTTCATTGTCCCCCTGGCCCGGATGTGGAGCGCGGCAGGGACATTCGCAGGCCACGGCATCATTTATCCCCGCAAGCCCAACAGGCTCATCATCGACGAATCGGGAAATGCCCAATCAACCTTCATGCAGATCTATCCCGGCGACCTCAACAACCCCTGTTTCGCCATAGTTTTCAAGGATTGCGACGAGAAACAAAGAGAAGGAATTGCGAAACTGTTATCCGACAGCCTCAGGGCGAAGAAATCTGCTTGAAAGGTTTTTCATTGGATTACTTTTTTTTGGGACTGCGGATGGGGGAGCGGGGGTAAAAGGTTATTTGAGTCCTTTCTTCTCATCATAGTGCTTATAACCGATCCGTTTGCGTGGTTTTGGTTCCGGCAGGATTAATTGTCGCAAGGTTGTATAAACCAGCTTAAACTGTTCGTCATATTTTGCTTCCATTTTATTTATTTTCTCTGCCAGGTCTTTTTGTGAACTCAGTAATTTCCTGATCTGTACAAATGTTCTCATAATGGCAATGTTCACTTGAATAGCACGGTCGCTGCTTAAAATTCCTGATAGCATAGCGACTCCCTGTTCAGTGAATGCAAACGGACTTGACCCACCCAAATGCTTTTTTGAAGGGACAAAATCAAGGGATAAAACAAGTTTGATTTCTTTTTCATTTAACACGAACATGAAATCTTCTGGAAATCGTTGTGGATTTCTTTTAACGGCTTGTTTCAGATGTTTCGTCTCGACACCGTAAAGAGCAGCAAGATCCATATCAAGGATAACATTCTGGCCTCTTAAAAAGTAGATTCGGTTTGCGATATTTTCTTCTTTTAATACATCTAACGTGCTCATATCAAATTATTTAAGGTGTCACAATTTGTGACACCATCAATTTATACTGGAGATTGCGAACACTTACATATCATAACATTCATTAATTCAGGCTTTTGTTATATGTGAGTTGTCATTAAATGGTGCATGGCTTATGTTACTTCATTCCCCCTTTATCCGCCATCCCCACGAAAGTGATACCCTGGCCGGCATTATTCTGACGAAATGCCTTCATCCCGGCGACCTCAACAACCACTTTTTCGCCATAGTTTTCAAGGACTGCGACGAGAAACAAAGGGAAGGAATTGCGAATCTGTTATCCGACAGCCTCAGGGCGAAGAAATCAGCCTGAAAGGTTTTTCAATGGATTACTTTTTTTGGGACTGCGGATGGGGGAGCGGCGGGAATCCGTCAAAGTAAAAATTTGCGAATCCGATGGGTTGTCAGATCAGGATTTCAATCTTTACCTTACCCCCAAGGCCTTTTTCAACAATGTCAAACAAGGTTTTGAGGTTGATGTTTGAGCCGTCATTTTCGACTCGTGAGATATAGCTTCTTTTCTTTGAAATGATTGATGCAAGCTCTTCCTGGGTCATGTTCCTGCTTTCCCTGGCCTGGCGGATCATTGCACCGATAACAAACGATTTGCTCTCTCTTTCAAGTCCATCGCGTTCCGGCGTTCCCAACTCGCCAAAGACCTCATCCTTGATTTTGGACCATGATTTTGTGCTGGAATGTTCTTTTCTCATATCAGTCCTATGGTTTTTTCTTCGAAGTATTTCATTTTAATCCTGATTGCATGAGCAATCTCCGAGGGTGGAGTCTTTTGAGTCTTTTTCTGAAATCCATTCAGAAGTACGACCAGTTTCCCCATATCGAAAAAACAAAACACCCTCCAGGTATTTGAGCCCATTGAAATCTTTATTTCATACAATCCATCAGTATCCCTGATATGTTCAAAGTACTGTTTGGAGATGACCTTCTGAGATTCAATGACCTCAAAAACCTTATAAACCTTTCTTCTGGCATCAATCGGAAGTTTGGTAAAGAAATCCTCAAAGTAATGCCTGTAAGCAATTATTGTTCGAACCTTCTCCACTTCCTTTCCATTTAGCAAAGGTAACTTTAAAGTTACGTTATTGCAAATTATTTCTCAATTTTCTTTTTAAATTCCAGGAAAAAACTGGCCGACTCAGTCACTTAATCCGCCATCCCCCCAAAAGTGATACCCAAAACCATATTTTTTTACGTAAAGACCACAGCAGAGAATTTAGTTGACTGCGGATAGGGGAGTAGGGATTGGCAACCGGTAACAAATTGTGACCAGTTTTATTTAGAGTGTTGTGGTACTTTGAATATCAGAGTTATAAGGTATCACAATTTGTGATACCATCAATGTTTACTGACGATACCAGCTGATTTGAGTTAATTTGGAAGAGAATTTCTGTTTTCCTTTCAATTGTGCAAGTATTTTTTCACCTTATGCAATCAATCTCGCCCGGTCTTTTGTTTCAAAATTTAAACTTCTCCGGTTCTATTCCTGATTGCCTTATTATAAATCTGGTGGTTCCTGAAACTGTCGGTGATTTGCTTCGATGACGGAAGCTTAGACACCAATGTGAGATTCGCCCAAAAGGGTTTCTTTTATGGGCTGATAGGATTTTAGGGCATCTCCATCCTCAAAGTACAGTTCGAGCGCCTCAGTCAGATTGTCAACAGCTTCTTGGGCTGAAGAACCGAAACTCGAAACATCAACATTGAGACACTGGGAAACATAATGTTTACCCTCCTTATAAACGACATATTTTATCGTCTTCATCAACAAGGATTCCATTTCTGCAAAGTTAATTCAATTTCCCCTTAATCCGCCAACTTGCCAAAAGTGATACCCAAACCAGCATTTTTTTAAGAGATCACGACCGAGCATTTGGTGACTGCGGATGAGGGAGCGGGGGACTTCTTAAGGTGTCAAATTGGTACCTTAAAGATCAGCTTCGTTTAACCTGGGGAATATTAAACCCGACCGGTTCCATCGGTTGGTTCTTTTTATGCATCAGTTGTTTGATCGTTTCGAAGATCAGGAGGATATCCTCGTCGTGGGATGAAACGCTTCGTTCGAGTTCTTCGATCTTTTCGGCCAGTTCCTTATTTGTTTCGAAGAATTTTCTCATCTGGACGAAGGCCCGCATGATAGCGATATTTACTTCAATTGCATTATCGGAGTTTAATATTGACGATAGCATTGCAACTCCCTGTTCAGTAAATGCATATGGAAGAAATTTTGAATGCTTCCCTTTCTCTAAGGTGCCAATTTGGCACCTTAGAGAATTGTATTCTTTTCTTGTAAGAACAAACATAAAGTCCCTAGGGAAGCGCCTCATATTTCTTCTTACACTTCTTTTTAGGTTTTTTACTTCGATTCTATACATGCTGGCAAGATCGAAATCCAGAAGCACTTTTTCTCCCCTGATATAATGGATCAACCCACTGATCGTTTCGATCTTCACTTGCAATTCCGTCGTCATAATTCTTTAATATTAAGTGAATTAAATGTTTTCCTCTTTGAGGTCACAAATTGTGACCTCAAGTGACTCATCCTTCAAGGTCACAAATTGTGACCTTGAAGCTCTATCCCTTAATCCGCCAACTCTCTAAAAGTGATATCCTAATCCATAGTTTTTCCCAAAACCCAAAACCCAGCACCTCTCCCTTGACTTTCCCTTCCCGGGGTTGTATCTTTGCAACAGCATCAGGAATCCTTGAGTGGATGCCAACCGAGCAACGAACGCCACGGTGGCAAAGCGATGCGGACTTATGGTCAAAAGGGTTCGTTTTTTTATTTCCCGCACCTCAGCCGCAGTCAA
>Ga0208613_1000088_pt1 | contig 38187 bp, 57 predicted proteins | sample CryBogmetaGMA6M_FD_184543 | JGI IMG/M metagenome (GOLD analysis project Ga0208613, IMG submission 184543) | Freshwater microbial communities from Crystal Bog, Wisconsin, USA - MA6M (SPAdes) | ecosystem: Environmental > Aquatic > Freshwater > Lake | place: Crystal Bog, Wisconsin, USA | collected... | reverse complement strand
TTAGCTTTTAGCGCTTCCATCATGGTGCGTCTAGTATATCGGTAAGGTTTATGGCGGGTAGTACTGGCAATGGTACTGTTTCTCGTACGATTGGGGTTGCTTTTGGTGCAGGTGTAGGTGCTGGTGTATCGTCGACAAGCTCGCCCTCAATAAGTAATCCTAGCTTCTGCATGAGTGAAGACTGTAATTCTTCTTCTGATTTCTGCTTGTAGGTTATCTCTTGCTTCTCGACGAACATCCCTACGTCGGCTAATTTACCAAGCAGTTCTACTGCTTTCAACTGCACCTTTGGGTCTTTATGGTCTGAGAGTCCTAGTAACTTATTTGTTACTAGCATTCGTATTTGGTCCGCGTGTTGGATGACACGCCAATCGTATTCTGCTACTAAGGCTTCTAGTTTGATTACGGTTTCGGGTTTTTGTAGTTTGTGCTGGGCAATAGCATTGGGATTACCTGCCATATAGCCGGAGAACATCGTGTGAGCATTTTCCACATCTTCGTCTGTTACTTCCATGTCTGGCGCACCGCTTCTACGCAGTATGTCTTTCGCTGTTTTGGCAGCGGCACTTGTTAGTAGTTCAGGCATTAAGTCCTCTGTACGCATTGGTGTACGTAGTAAATGGGGTTCGTAAGGGACAACGCCCTCAAGCAAATCATATAGTTGTATTCTTTGCGAAGCCATATCGCGCATTGTGCCTCATAATTGATGATAAGGTCAAGTATTCCAAAAATAAAAAATAAATTTTTTTAGGGCTTAAGTCTAATGGTATCGGGGGGTGTCATGATACCAGATTATAGGATTGTGGCTTCAAAATAGAGAGGGGGGAAGGAGGCGCCCAAATTGAGAAAAACGGGGGTAGGGGGTCGCCTAGCCTAGCCGATGAATGTCGGCTGAGCGTGCGTGATAGCTATTGACATTATCTGATATGGGAGTATAGTGAACACATCGACAGCAATCATGCAGTCGTACAATATAAAGGATATATCATGTCTAATACTAAAGCTAAAGCTGTACCTGCTGTTCTTGTTGTTGTATCTATTGAGGATTTTAATGCGTCATTGGTAGGTATCAAGTCCAATGGTGTGGCAGTCCGTAGTCAATTAATTACAGCGTGTTTATATGTTAGTCAGTGCACTACATTGACAGCGCAAAAGAAAGCCAAGAAAGATGTGGCGCTAGCGTACCAATCATTGCAAGCCACATTGTCAGGCGTACCATTCAAACTTGAAACCGCGCAAAGCTGGGTCATGCGCCAAGTTAAGGCAGTAGCGCCAAAGGGTTTCAAGTGGGCAGTATCAACTACCGCCAATGCTAAGGCTAAGGCAACTAGCAAGGCTAAGGTTAAGGCAGTAGCGCCAAAGGCTAAGGCAACTGCAGAAGTTAAGCAAACCATCGTGCAACTTCGTGATGCGTGGATTGCAAAAGAAAATGCAAACCTTGACGCATATCGCAACTTTATCCCGTCAGGTAAAATCAAAGATGTGGAGCAAGCAACTGCCGCTTACATCGCAACACTTCAGTTAATCCTGAAATAGATTTCACCGCAGTACGAACCCACTCTACGGAGTGGGTTTTTTTTTGGCTTTTTTTAAGGAACGAGTGACAATCAGCAAGCGAGCCAGCGAGCGAAAAGTCAGTCAGCCAGTGTGCAGGTCGGGTCGCGCCACGCGCGCTCATTATGCGATGGTGTGATGCCCCTTGACAAGCGGTGCTATCTGTGGTAGGTACATGGTAAGCCTAGCCGACATATATCGGGTCGGCTGTGTGGCGCACTCGTTCTGAGGGGGTTTTAAAAAGCGTTACATAATTGACGTGACAGACAGTATGATTGGGTTGTGAGGTTAGTGGTCATTCATTCCGTCAACAACCTGTAACATGAAGACCCAGTCATAGTGCGGTGTTACATAATCCGTGATACGCTGATACCGTAACGCATAGTGCTCTGTATCGCACTCAAACCCAGTCATAGCGTGCATTAGCGGGCGCGTGTTACATGTTACATATAATAATATATAATTCTCCTAAAAATAAAAGAACAATACCGTAACCGTAACAAAAAGTGCAGTGTTACATGATTGCGGCACTCGTTCTGCGTATTCCTAGCAGACTATGTTTTTTTCGTGACTCGCTCAATTTAGACCCCAAAACAGCCCTCTACCCGTTGCTCCCCTAGGCGTACAGCAATCATGTAACAAAAAAGCGTTACGGTATCACCGTTTCCGTAACATCATGTAACACCCCCTTTTGTTGACAGTTTCGGTTTCAGTTACGGTTTGTTGACAGCTTGTTACGGTTACGGTTTGTTACGGTTACAGGGTAGGTTTGTTGACAGCTTGGTGACAGTTTGTTGACAGGGTTACGGTTTCGTTTGACCATGTTACGGTTTCGGAGTATATTTCAATCACGTAACACCAACCACAAGGAGAAATAAACATGGGTGATTTATTATTAAGTATTCTAGGTTTTGATGCAGACAATGTGCTTATTTATACACGGCATTTACCTTATAGTTCATTCAAAGTAGGGGACAAAGTACGCATTTCATACCCAAACCCAAACCGTGTACCCTCAGTAGGTTACTACCGCATATATGATGAGCATTACGGAATTGAAGCTATTCGCGAACTCATTCTCACACAGGATAGCAACGTGATTGACCGTAACATGGTATCAACGCCAATGCTGAAACACCTACGCGACAAAGAGATGTACGAGAAAATCGCAAGCGGACAGACCTTCAAAGAGGTAGGCAAGGAATATAAATGGCATCAAAACGCGGTACGCTTGGCTATTAAACGACACGCTAATTGGTTACACGCGGATACACCAACCACGACCGTGACCCCACCACTCGTTCCCACACCACTAACGCAAGAACAACGTGACGCTAAGGTAGTAGATTTGCTTGCAAACTGGGACTAATGACACACAAAGATAACGCTTGACATAAGGAGATATTAGGTGTATAATAGATATTAAGAAGTAGAGCTATAACGAGATTTACTTCCGCCTAGCCGACATATATCGGCTAGGCTTTTTTACCACTACGGAGAATAATATCATGTGTAACAAATGCGAAATACCAGTAGCACCTGCGTTACTAGCTAAGTACTTAGAGGTTAAGGAATCAAGCAAGGGTACGATAGCCTACTACGTACACCAACAGATACAGGACAACATGAAACCATCAAGCCATATTCATTGGCATAACAGTGACTTCTATTACGTCAAACTACGCCCATCTCAATTAAATGAAGGACACGCAATAGGCAAGTTACGCGCAATAGTTAATAAACAAGCTAATCGCACACCTGTTACCCCACTAGAATTTCAGCCTATGATTGACTACATTGGTGCGCTACGCTTAGCACACGGCAACGCGCTACGTATGGCAGAACCAAGCCTATACACGGCGTGGGATAATCTAAACAATGGCAAGTGGGAACGCCTGACTATGGGTAACCTAGCACCCGATATGTCAATACACAGCGCGTTTGATTTGATGAACAGGCTACACCTGTTACATATCAGCGTGGACAATCCATCTCAAGTCGCATACTACCCAACCATACGTCATATGCGTGAGGGCAGAGAGGTACGCACTAAACTAGGTAAGTACTTGACTACATACCGCGAGGTGTTAGGTCTATCAGAGGTAAGCATTAAAAACATAGCTGAGAAACACACAGCAAACATAGCATCACGTAATGGGTGGGAAGTTCGGTTCATTGAGAAAGATGACCCTAATGGGTGGGTGAGTGTATATCAGAGTGACAAGGTAAACTCATGCATGCAAAACGAGAGGGCAGTACGGATATACGCCAATGAGCACAGTACCTTACGCCTAGCCTATGTGTTTGATGGGGCTGACATTGTAGCAAGATGTATTGTACGTGATGGTGATGACGATGAGCGTGGGTACATACGTGTATACCCCGATGACAATGGCTATGCTGAGGGTAGGTACTTACTTGACTACCTAAAGTCTAATGGCTATGAGAACCACACTACATTAGACGGAGTTATCTTGCAAGCTATTGTTTATGATAGCAATTCATTCGTATGCCCATACCTTGATAGCGGTAATGGTGGTGAGCAGAATGTGGGTACTACATACATCAATGGTGTGCAGTTCTTACGTGTGGGTGATGGTGAGTATGAGGCTACCAATACCAATGGGATAACCGAGTCTAGTAACCAATGCTCGTGTGATGAGTGTGGCGATAGCTATGATGAAGATGACATGACCTACATTGAATCGGCAGGTGTTCAAGTGTGCGAGCAGTGTAGAGATAACGATTACACCTATGCGTATGGACACCGTTATGAAGAGTACTACCCTGCTGATGATTGCGTGCGTGTCGGTGATAACTATTACTTGATTGAAACGATACACAACCATGACATCTATTGGTGTGAGGAGAGCGAGGAGTGGTTACATATAGATGACTTGACTACTACGTTAAGAGGGTTGATAGCGACTGACCTATGCACACTCCTACACCACCCCGATAGTGATGGGAATGAGTACGCGCATAAAGATGATGTAGCTACATTGAGTGATGACACTACATGTCATGAAGATGACCAAGAGAAACTACAAGCTGAACTTGACTTTGATAATGGAGAAATATAATGGAAAATTTAATTAACATACTTAGCACTATGCGCCAACATAACAGCGAGGGTGAGCGTGACTTCATTGAGGACTACATCTATCCGCTAAACCCTACGCCATTCTTTAATGAGGCGCAAGAGGTAATAGCCTACGTGGTAGAGAATACGCACGGGCATAGCAAAGTCTTATGGTCTTGTCACGTGGATACTATGCACAGAGCAAGAACGAGTGGCGATGCACGCCAAGAAGTGTGGGTGTCAGATGATGGCGTAGCGTTTGTCAATGCCGATTGTGATTGTCTAGGTGCTGATGATGGTGCAGGTGCATGGCTGATGATGGAGATGATTAAGGCTGATGTGGCAGGTACGTACATATTCCATCGTGGTGAGGAGATTGGTTGTTGGGGTAGTAGTGCTATGGCATTACACCATACCGATTGGCTAGCTACATTCACTCATGCGATTGCGTTTGACAGACGAGGCACTACATCAATCATTACCCATCAACGGGGTGAGAGAGCGTGTAGCGATGAGTTAGGTACGACACTCATTAACCTATTTGGTATGCGACATGAGTTAGACCCTACTGGTGTATATACCGATACGGCTGAGTACATGGACATCATTCCAGAGTGTGTAAACATAAGCATTGGCTATGAGAATGAGCATGGCAGTAGCGAAACACTTGACACCGTATATGCACTTGCGTTGCGCGATGCTGTGTGTGCACTAGATTGGGGTAGCATTACCTTACCCGTAGTACGTGACCCGTTAGTACGTGAGTACACTCAAAGTAAGTACGGCTTTGGGTATGGTAGCTATGGTAATTGGGGTAGCACAAGCAAGAAAGCTACGCTTAGCACAGGCTTAAATCCGTATGAGATACCTACGACTGACGAGCTGTTAGAGTGTACTAACACCGACCTAGCTGATTGGGTACTCGCGGCTGACCCATACGAAGTAGCGTTCTTGTTACAGGATATGGCTGACCAGTTACTAGAGGCACAGCATGGGGCATCGTATGCAGAGATTGAAACATATGATGAGCATGACCCGTACAACCGCTTAGATGTGGGGATGCGCTAACATGAGAACAATCAGATGGGATAATGTGGGCTACACCGCACTAACAGTACTGCTCATGGTACTTGCATTCATGCAAGCTAATTGGTTTGCCTTTGGTGCTGTAATGTTATCGGCATACTTCATGGTGAGGTCAGCATGGTATAGATACAACCTCATGAGGGCTAGTCGCTTGCTTGATGAAGCTAAAATGTTTATGAACATGATAATAGAGGGGCATGAAGATGACGACACTCAAGCATAAACGACAACCTCGTTGGAACAGACGGGTAACGCCCGTAGTAGATACACACATGATGTTGAATAATTGGGTAAAGGAGTATATACACGCATGTTTTGAGCACAGAGATGTTGATGTATTGCCATCTCATCAACGTGATTTAGATATGCTTTTGTGGTAACACGCCTAGCCGACATATATCGGCTTGGCACAAGGAGAATGTAATGAAAAAGTACCAAGTAAACATAGCTGTTCCCGACTTTGAAATAGAAGTAGAGGCAGAGAACCAATCACAAGCCAACGAGAAAGCATGGCAAGCATTGAGCGCTGATGAAGCGTATGCAATATTTAGTAACCGTGTTTGGGTAGCCGATTGTGTTGAAATTGAGGAGAACGAGTGATGTATACGCTTCAGCTAGACAGATTTAATAACCCGATTGTGTGCAAAGGTAGTGAAGTGCGCAACGGATACCGAGTAATGTTTTATGGTGGGTACAAAGATTGCCTACGCATGAAACTTGATTACGTAAAAGGAGATAACCATGAACATCAAGACGATTAAACGTATTGCTGTTAAGACAGCACTAGACACAGAAACTTTTGACGATTATCCAATTGATAATTACAGAGAATACATCTTTAGCAGTGATGAGTTACAGGCATTTGCAGATGCGATTATTAAACACTATAGAAAGGAGTTAGCAAAATGACTGAATATAAATGCCCTAAGTGTGGCACAAAGTTACTACAAGGCAAAATAGTAACGGAGGGATATGCACACTACTGCAAAAAATGTGATGAAGACTTTTATACGATTGAAGTTAAAAAGGAGTTAGCAAAATGAATGAATTAGATTACGTACTAAAGCGTGAGGCTTTGCGCCTATGGAATGAGGACAGGCACGTAGAAGATACGTGGTCAGCTATCACGCACAGGGGCATTACGTTTGACATCAATGTATTCGGTGGTGAGTTCACAGACAATGGGCGATATAAAGCTAGTGCCTACGTGGTGTTCGGTGATGAGGTAGACACCTCATGTTGGATTGACTTAGGTCTGATGAGTAAAATTAACAAGGAGATGCAACATGACAATAGCTGAATTGATAGCAGAGCTACAAGCGATTGAGCATAAAGAGATGCCTGTATTTGTTTGGATGGATGGGGAGATATACCCATTTGAATTGGATACTAATCTAAGCGACAGGCTAGACCTAAACATTGAAACGGGGAATAGATAATGAACAACATAAAGATGTTAGTAATTGCATGGGTAGTACTAGCCGTAGTATGGGGCTTAACTTATTTATTATTTAGTTTGATATAGGAGAACGACATGACAGTTAAGTACGTTATTGAAGAAGTTAAGATTACTGCTTATTCAGTTGTAGATGAAGATGGCGATTATGGGTATGACGCAAAAGGTAACAACACGTTTGATACCAAAGCAGAAGCATTAGCATGCATTAAGTGGATGAAAACACAAGGCAAAGGAGAACAAAAATGAGTACAACAAACGCATACAGCTTTGCCGTGAACCACACGGAAGCTGCTTTATTAATCAAGGCTAATGGTACAAAGGTAACCTATGTCGTTGAGGGAGAACCCGGAATTGGTAAGAGTGCCATTCTTGGTACGTTGAAAAAACAAATGGGTGATGCTTATGACTACATCTATATTGACGTGCCATTAAAGGACATACCTGACATCGCGCTATCAATGCCTGACCATGAAAGACAAGTGACCAAAGCATTCATCAACGAGATATGGCTAGGTACTGACGACAAGAAGCCTAAAGTTATCATGCTTGATGAGGTGTTCAAGGGTTCTGACTACGTGAAGCTAATGATGAACCGCCTAATGCTTGAGCAGATGGTTGGTGACTACAAGTTACCACAAGGTAGTATCGTTTTTGGTACGACCAACTTTCAGACAGATGGCGTAGGGGATAGAACTAATGGGCATACAAATAGTCGCGTTACTAGAATACCTATGCGTAAGTCTACTCAAGATGAGTGGATAGATTGGGCTATCAACAATGACGTACATGAACTTGTTGTGACATGGGCTAAGCAAAATCCTGCGATATTCCATTCATACAAGGACACGGAGTTTGATGCACGTATGCACAAAGATGGGCAAGGTATTTTTCATTACATCTACCACCCACAGCATAACAACATGGCATACGTTTGTATGCGTACGTTGGAGAAGGCATCACATCAAACACGCAACATGGATGTAACGGGTGAGGCGTTACTGACTAAAGCATTGATTGGTACAGTAGGCATGAAAGCAGCGTTAGACATGAGCGCTATGTTTGCGATGGGCTACGACCTGCCTGCACTGGATGACATTGTGACTAACCCTAGTAATGCGCGTGTGCCTAAGAGTGCGCCTGCTCAGCTAATGATTACGTTCAAGTCATTGCAGTACATAGATGCGAGCAACATGGATGCGTTTGCGACTTACTTCCTACGATTACCTAAAGAAGTAACTAGCACGTGGATAAAGACAGTCACATCTACTGAGAAGATTAAGAACATCGCGCTTAAGAACCAACAGGTGCGAGCCTTCGCAATAGAAAATAGCTGGATTTTGTAATGAGCAGAGGACTGATGATACCATTTCTAATGGAGTGGCTAGTTAAGCACGGCACTAGCAAAGTTAAAGGGAATGAAATTAATATGATAGTTGACGATGCAACATGGTTCAAGGCACAGCGATTAGATTTGATAGCAACAGATGACGGGATTTACTTACTAACACAAAAAGGTGTTACATACCTTAAGGAGAAAAGATAATGACTACAATGAATGCAGTATTAGTAGAATTAAACATATCAACATGGGCGGCACGTAAGCTAGATAAGGTTGCGTCTAAAGAAGTTAAGCTAAGTAAGGGAGCGCACAGCGATGATGCGGCTCGCGTTAATAAGAACCTACTAGCAGGCATGAACAACCTTAAAAAGGTTACTGACTTTGTTGCTATCAAGCGTAATGAATTTTATGAGATGACATTGCCTTGGTCTAATAGCGGACAACGCCTAACCCCTATGGCTCAATTCTTTGAGTTAAAACAATGGGTTAATGAATGTGAAGTCACGTTTGTAACGCTTGTTACTGAGTTCCTACGTGATTACCCTAACTTGATTAGCGCACAGGCATTTCAGTTAGGCGCATTGTTTGACCGTAATGAGTTCCCATCAGTCAATGACATCAAGGATAAGTTTAGGTTTAAGGTTACCTTTCTACCATTGCCTACTACGGGTGACTTTAGGATTGATGCGACCAATGAGATTGTTGATGACATGAAGAAAGAGTATGAAGCCATGTTCAACGAACGAGTGGCAAGTGTTAATCAAGACTTATGGACACGCTTGCATGACACGCTTAAACATATGAGTGACAGGCTTGGTTATGATGACGATGGCAAGGCTAGGATATTCCGTGATACAATGGTGGACAATGCTGTTGACCTATGCGATATGCTCAAGCGCTTAAATGTTACTAACGACCCTAAGCTAGAGAAGGCACGTGCAGGGTTAGAGTCAGCATTACTAGGCGTTGATGCTAGCGAGATTAGGCGTGATGGTGCACGTGATGAAGTCAAACTTAAAGTAGATGGCGTAATCGCCGATTGGTTTTGATATGGAAGACTTTGACCGTGTTGCTAGCCATAAAGCTGTGCTTACTGAGATGTTAGTTAAGCATGGAACTGAGTGGGTTGATTGGCATGAGATACAAGACTATGTACTCATACAGCATAACGAACACCATAAGTACATAGAGCGTAAAGATAGCAGTGTGCTTACACACTTACAGTTTCGATTGACCGATAAAGCATTGGAGTATTTAAAATGAAAGAGTATATTAAAGAGCATCTTACCGAATGGTTAATACGATTTGGTACTCGTGATGATGTGACATGGCGTGAAGTACAACAAGCAGGGCTTAATGGCAAGATTGACTTTGGCTACATGGCGCGGAAAGGGTATCTAGTAGGAATTCATGGCACAAACCCTGCGTACACGACAGATGTAAATGGGGCATGGCGCTATCATTTAACAGCTAATGGATTGGAGTATTTAAAATGAGAACAGATGGACTAAATGCAGAACAGATGATTAGCAAGGTCAAGGTTAGTATCATGAACAGCCCTGATTGGAAGTGGATGGCAGGTATTGTCATGATGGGTACTACTGCGATTGTAGATGACGACCATGAATGCAAGACAGCCGCGACTGATGGACTGAATGAGATATATAGCCGTACATTCATTGAGGACTTAGTGCTACCACAGGTATTGTTTATCGTACTACATGAGAACTTCCATAAGATGTTTAGACATCTGTTCGTATGGCAGAGTTTATGGAAGTTAAACCCAATGCTTGCAAACATCGCTTGCGATGCAGTCATTAACACCCAGTACCTATACGGCAAGCAAGGGCTTAAGTTCGTTGAGGGCGGTATCTATATGCCTAAGTACGCTGACCCTGATGTATGGAATGTTAAGGCTGTGTTTGATGACTTGATGAAAGAAGCTAAGGACTCGCCTGAGCAAGGACACGACCAACATGATTGGGAAGAAGCCGAGAGTATTAGTGAAGCTGATGCTAAGGAGATTGAAGTACAGGTAGACAATGCCTTGCGTCAAGCTACATTGGCAGGGAACATCGGGGCTAATATGCCACGTACCATTACAGAGATGCTAGTACCCGAAGTTGATTGGCGTAGCTACGTGTCAGAGTTTGTTAAGACTGTATGTTGTGGGGCTGACAAACAAACATGGCGTAGACCACACCGTACTTATGTAGCATATGATTTGTATATCCCAGCGCCATATAGCGAAGCCATAGGCAGAGTTCTTATTGCAGGCGATACGTCAGGGTCTATCGGTGACACAACGCTGTCTGTGTTCTTAGGGCATATGCAACACCTATGTAATGAGATTAACCCTAGTGGCTTGGACATCGCATGGTGGGGTAGTAAGGTAGTAGGCGTGGATAGTTTTGAGCGCGGTGCTATGGACACACTAGCTAACGCTGTTAAGCCTATTGGTGGTGGGGGTACTAGCCCATCTTGTATTACTGAGTGGATAGATAAGGAGGAGAAACGTGATGATTATGTATGCGCGGTGGTTATTACAGATGGTGAGTTTTATTCTGCTGATGTGGGTAATTGGGATGGTATTCCAGTGCTATGGTTGGTAGTCAATAACAAACCTACACCTAACATTCCAGTAGGTACAACAATTAATGTAAAAGAATTAACTTTGTGATATTATTATCAACACGCCTCGCAAAGAACGAGTGCTTAATTTTCGGAGAACTAAAATGCAAAACAAATACCGTGAGCAATGGGACGAACGCAATATTAAATTCCAACGTAAAGATAGGTACGCAAGCGTAGCTTTCGCAGACGAACGTATTAAACGGAATAGTAAACTAGAAGTAGCCTATCTAGTACTGCTGATAAGCATAGGAGCATATGTATGGCTTATGTAACCCCTGAGATAATGGCGGTGCGTGAACAATTAGTAGGGGAGATAAGACTTGCTAACAGAACATCGGTTAGCTTAATCCGTCAAGGCTTCTCTAGGTCTAACGTGCAGTTAGGATTAGCGGCACTAGCAAGGGATAAGCGGATATTCAAGTATGGGTCAGGTAAAGCTACATACTACTCAATCTACGATATCGAACCTGATGATGCAGGTGATATGACTGACCCTATTATCCTACCCGAAGGATTAGCAGATGATTTTAAATTAGCGTTTCGTATGGGTTACACAAACATAGCTCCCAAAACTGGGAGAATTTATAAGGAGTTACTAGCATGAAATTAAGTATAGAGTTTGATGATGATGGCGCGGTGTATGAGTTGATGGATACTATCGTGTTAGCACACCTAAAAAGCACACGTGACGATATGCACAAATGGAGTTCAAGACATGCTGACGATGCTGAGTCAGATAAGGAAGTAATTAAAGCATTGGGCATACTCATTAAATACTTTGGAGTAAGTGATGATTAAGAACCGCAATGAAATCACAGGGGATAAGATACAAACTAAAGGCGTATTCTCTAAAGAAGCTGAGGATAGATTTGATTTAATCTTTCGCAAGAAAGAACCAACCGAACGTGACCCTGACCCCGATTGGGACGAGGGGCGCATAGATGTGATAGGTCAGAACGGTCCGACAGGCGAGCATTACGAATGGAAGAAGCACGATGAAAGTCCTGAGTGCCCTGTTAGCCCCTACGAATTGATTGAAGTTGAAACATGGGCATCTAAGTCATTCAAAGAATTGGCAGGCAACTTGGAATGGAAGTATGTGAAGTTCTACCGAGTAATCCCTAATGGAGAAACGAAATGAAAATCAGTATAGATTTAGATGATAACGACCCAATGTATACCGTACTTGACTCTGTGGTACTTGGATACCTTAAACAAAGCTTAGACTTAGTAGAGAATAAATTTGTATCTACGCACCCTGATGATGTTAAACAGGATAAGAAAGTAAAGAAAGCATTGCTTGTATTGATTGATTACTATGGTGGGTAATAGCTATAAATGTGTACTTAAAGGCTTTAAATGCTAGTTAATAGATACATTTATAGATAATGAATAGAGGGGTTAGAGATAATAGTCCACACTTTATCTGACGAGCCTACGCTTGAAAGCCTTACTAGCATTGGGTTTGAGGCATATAGGGTGAGCAATGTTTGCTAGATAAAGTATGTAGTTTTTCTAGATAGTGAAGTATTAAAGACAACATTCGTAGCTTGTAATAAAACAGGTTTTATTCAACACTAACTAATTTGTATAACGAATGAGAATGTTCACGGCACGTGAAAATAATAAAGGATTAGACAAAATGAAACAACACAAATGGGCAAAAGAAATAAAAGCGTGGGCTGATGGGGCAGAGATTGAAGTATCAATGTTATGCCAAACTGGTCATGGCGAATGGGATTGGTCTGAATGGACAGCAGATACAAATCCTGAATGGGAAACAGTTGAATATCAATACCGCATCAAACCACAACCAGTAGAAGTAATTGCATCAGGACAACCCTTTAGGTTTAAAAAGAATAAGTATTTATATGCTTATATTGACACTAGATTTGGGAAAATTGAATTTAGTACAGAATGGGATAAAACTTCAGCAATGCCATTAATAGGAAAGATTGAGGTACAAGATGACTAAAGATGAACCATTAAAGATGGCAATTGAAGCGTTGCTATATGGAACAGACCATACAAAGGCAGTTAAGGCTTGCAAAGAAGCACTAAAACAACCAAAAGAATGGCAAGGACTGAGTGATGATGAGATAAAGGACAAAGCTATATTTTTTAATGTAAGTGATATATCGCTTGAAGATTTTATTAGATTGATTGACCGCACTTTAAAGGAGAGGAACACATGAGTACGATAGGAATTGTTTTTGGATTGCTTGCTATTTATTTTATTTTAGTAGCTATAAACGCAACATTAAAAAATATTGAAAAAGCAATAAGGGAGAGGAACACATGACAACAGCCCACATAAAGATGCTTCAAGCAACAGTAGATAAATCAAGGGCTACTATTCACGATGATGGAACAGTAAGTATTGGTAAGCCTGTATCGAATGGTGAAATTATATTAAAACCAAGCAATGGTACAGAGGTATTACGCATCACTAATACTGGGTTTATTTATATGGGTAAAACCATTGAAGATGCAGGTGAAGCCCACCGAATATTTATGTCTGTGATGGGGCAGTTTAAATAAAGTATATACATTGTATATACATACCGAGCGGTAATAATCACCGCATAAACTTGCAAAATGTAATATATGTTACCGAGAGGGAAGATGAAATGGACGAAAAGAAAACCTTATATGAACGTATCAAACAGTTAGATAAGCAAGTCAGATGGCTAACCAAAGGAGACAAGCAGATGAAAATTGATATCGTAGGTGAGATTAGGGATAACCCCGATGGTAGTGGAGATGTGGTTCTAGACTGTGATGATGAAGGCAGGGCATATCTTATGCAGTTGGGCTTTGAATTATTACTTAGGCGTGGTATGGACGCAATGAAACATGACAAAGAACAGTACGAGAGGAATAGATGATGCCGTGGACACTTATACTAGCTGACTTTTTAGAGCAAGGTAAAAATTGGGATTTAAAAGAAGTAGCAGAAGTCTTAAGAAACGCACAAGCCGAGATAGATAGGCTATCAAAAGAATGGCAAGGACTGAGTGATGATGAGATATGTGAACTATATGATAAAACAGACTTTGGTGATTGGGTAATTAATTTTGCTCGTACCATTGAAGCTAAGTTAAAGGAGAAAAACAATGCAATGTAATATCATAGACATTTTACTTTTTGTACCAATACTTATATTGACTTGGGTTATGTGTGTTGGTATGTGTTTCGTAACCTATAACTTTATAAAGGATAGCCGCAAATGATTTACTACATGACAGCGTTTCTTCTTTGGGCTAACCAAGCACCTAATTTTTGGTGGGCTGGCTTTGTATTTATTTTAATTATCGATGTTATGGTGAGGGTATATAAAGATGATTAATACATTCGTAGCAGGATTATTATGTGGTTGGTTATATGTAACTTGTGTAGTACCTAATTATGCAATCAAAGAAGTACAACAATGCACATTAAAAATAGGTAAGACTTTAGTTCAAGGAGATGCAATATGAAAGTTAAACGCACAATGCCACAATGGGTGTGGTGGAAGAAAGGCGAGTGTGTAGTTGAGATACTACGTGCAGGACACTTCCCTACTAGCGTGATGGCTAGGCTTCCTAACGATAAAGAAACAGAGATAGACATTGACGAACTAGAGGTGGCATCATGAGTGAACTATGGAAGCCAGTATCAGAGCGAGTAAGACTACGTAACGAAGCGCAACGATTTGAGATTGAGTATGAGAAGCAACGTGAGCTAAACTTAGGGCATGTACCAAAAGAACCTGATGATGTTAATAGCCCAACACACTATACGCAACACAAGTGGGAAGTTATCGATGTGCTTGAGGAGTTCTTCCCTACCGACCCGTTGTTGTTTAATGTTGGAAAATACATCTTACGACATGAGTACAAAGAAGATGCGCTAAAGGATTTGAAAAAAGCAGCGTGGTACTTAGCCCGTAGGATTAAAAAGATGGAGGCTGACGATGGCATTGACTCCTGAGAAAAAAGTAAAGAACGCAGTAGCTAAAATACTAGATGAATACGGTGCGTATTACTTTTACCCTGCTACTGGGGGCTTTGGTCGTAGTGGAGTACCTGATATTATCGTATGCTTTAAAGGGCACTTCATTGGTATAGAGTGCAAAGCCAAAAAGAATACACCTACTGCATTACAACTGCGTGAGTTACAAAATATAATCATAGCAGGTGGTGATACGGTTGTTGTAAATGAAGATAACATAGACGTAGTGAGGAGCATACTAGATGCAACATTCTAAGGACGGAATAGAAGTAACAGTAGAACTACATAACAAGTCAGTCATTGCATTGGACTTACTGGACATCGCTAACGATAGTACTGAATGGCAACCGTACTATAACTTTATGACTAAGCCTGTGCCGTTTGAAATATTATTTAAAGACCGTTTCTTACAATGGCTTGATAGCGAGTATGGGTATAAGGCAGGCGTACTAAAGATGGAACCATTCACTCAATACGATTGGCATATAGACGACAGGCGTGGAGTTGGAGTAAACTTACTACTTAGTTTTGAAGGAACGAGTGTTTGCATGTTTACGAACACGCCTACCCACACGGTTAAAAATGTGTATCCATTTAGATACAACCCTGATACCTATACTATATTTAATACTCAGGTACCGCATTGTGTAGTTAATTTTGACAAGCCAAGATATTTATTCTCGATTGAGTTTGATAAAGGCAAAGATGAGTTATCCTTTGATGATTTAGTAAATGACATTAGAGATAACTATAAAGGAAGAAGTAATGAGTGATGACGCAGACTTAGCCCAATCCCACATGGAAAACGAAGACATGCTTAGGCGGAAGTACGGTAAAAAGCCCGTGCTAGAAGCAGAGGCGACAGGCGAATGCCTGAACTGTTATGAACCATTAGGGTTTGGCTTGCGGTGGTGCAACCCTGATTGTCAGACTGATTGGCAGAAACGAAGAGGGAATTGATGTTTAGTTGTGTGATATATAAGTTAGATAAAGGTAAGTACAAGATAGAAAATACCAGTGATGGGGGTATAGATAAAGGTGTGTATTATAAAAACATCGAAGCTATCCCACTAGAAATAAAAAATAAACTAAAACAACTTATGTGGACAAGTCCTGATGACCCAACGATATCCGATACATTAGGTGTGCGTATTGGTGACCGTATATTCTGGATAATTTAAGGAGAAAGACAAATGCAAAAACGAATAGATGACCTACTAAAGATAGCTTATGAGCGTGGCACTACATCAAAAATCAATCAGCTATACGCATCGTTAGCTAATATGTGTCACGCAGAAGATTTACAAGACTTGCACAGGCGTTGGAATGAGATGGTTGAGTTTAAGCAAGTAGAGAAATGGGATTTGGAGTTCAATGACGAACTGATTAACCCTAGTAAATATGGCGTAGTTATGGATGAATCAGGGTTCGGTACGGTTACATTACGTACAGAGGGTAAGGCAATTAATACCATAGGCGTAGTTAGCCCACACCCGATGATGGGAACAACAGGGGCAGGCAGATGAATATCATATGCTTGGATTTTGAAAGCTACTACGATAAAGACTTCAGCCTCTCTAAGATAACCACAGAAGAGTATGTACGTAGCCCATTGTTTGAAACGATTGGTGTAGCTACTAAGGTTAATGACGGTCCGATTGAATGGGTAACAGGCACTAAGGCAACCATCAAGAAACACCTAGCATCATTACCTTGGGGTGACCACCTATTACTAGCTCAGAACACTGCATTTGATGCGGCTATCTTGAACTGGCAATTCGGAATTAAACCCGCAGGCTACTTAGATACTATGAGTATGGCTAACGCTATACACGGGCTTATGGAGTCGTCATCACTAGCAAACCTAGCAAAGGTATACGGAGAAGAAGATAAGGGCACAGCGGTCCTCACAGCGCTTGGTAAACACCGTGCTGACTTCCACCCACTAGAGATGGAAGAGTATGGCATTTACTGTAAGCATGACGTGGAGATTTGCTACAACGTGTTCAACAAGATGCTTCCTAACTTCCCTAAGAGCGAGCTAAGAGTTATCGACCTGACTATCCGTATGTTCGCGGAGCCACAACTATTGCTTGATGAAAAGATGTTAGTAGATGATTTGATGAATATCCGTGCTGAGAAGCGTGGCTCATTACTGACCCTGATGAACTTGCTAGGTGTTAAGAATGAAGACTCGCTTAAGACACAGCTAATGAGCAACGATAAGTTTGCAGAGTTACTCAAGTCACGAGGTGTTGAACCGCCTACTAAGGTGAGCGACAAGACCAAGAAAGAAGCATGGGCATTCGCTAAGACTGACGAAGAGTTTACTGACCTGATGGATAGTGAAGACCCAATGATTGCTACGATGGTGACCACTAGGCTTGCGGCTAAGTCTACGATTGGAGAGAAACGTACTGAGGCATTTGCTAATATCGCGGCTCGTGGTGCGTATCCGTTTTCATTGAAGTACTCAGGTGCAATGATTACGCATCGTTGGTCAGGCTTTGATACTAACCCACAGAACTTACCACGTGGTTCAACGCTACGTAAATCAATCATGGCACCTGCAGGGCATCAGTTAGTAGTAGCTGACTTGAGTAACATTGAGTTGCGCTTGGGTATGTGGTTGGCAGGTCAGCACAATGCGATACAGCAGATTGTAGATGGCATGGATTTGTATCGTGTGTTTGCATCAGAGGCGTTTAACATTGCTTACGATAAGATTGGTAAGGACAGTATCGAACGGTTCATTGCTAAGGTATGTTGCTTGAGTTTGATTTACGGCACAGGCTCATTGAAGCTACGGGAAACTATCCGTATCCAAAGCAAGGGCAAGACAACTGTTACGGCTAACGAAGCAGAGCGATTGAAAGACTTGTACCGTGATAAGAATACCAATGTAGTTGATGCGTGGAAGGAAGGCGGTCAGGTACTGGAATGGATTAAGAATGATGAGTCGCATACAGTATTTGGGTTCTTACCCGTACTAGGTACGGCAGGCATTGTTAAACCAAACGGGTTGTCATTACCCTATCCTAAGCTGACAGTCGATACAGGACTCAAGGGTGACGAGTGGCACTACGAGGTGCGCCGTGGCAGAGCTACAATGCGTGATAAGGTCTATGGTGCCAAAGTATTCCAACGCACGACACAGAGCCTTGCACGTGACATTATGGCAGAGCATACGATGAATATCGCTAAGAAATACACAGTTGCTGGGTTGGTACACGATGAGGTAATATGTATAGTGCCTGATGAACAAGTAGAGGAAGCTAAGGCTTTCATTACACAGGTAATGCGTACTCCACCGAGCTGGGCTAATGGCCTACCTCTAGACTGTGAAGTTGGTTCAGGTAAACGATATGGCAACGCTAAGTAGTGGTAATGCACAGGGGTTTGGACTATATAGGAAAAGCGATAACTCTTGCAGAAGACGTTCTAATTACCTAGTAAATAGTGGAACAGCTTGCTATGAAGACAATGGGTATGACGATGCAGATGCAATTGCTATCGTTGCGATGATTCAACACAACATAGACCAAGGACAAACGGCATTACATAACGTATCAATGGGGTATGGGCGAAGCACAGGGGAGCAACCCGTAAGCCAAGAAAAACACGACGCAGTTCTCTCAGCGCCACAACATTTTTGGTCAGATGAAATAGAAGTAATGATACAGAAAGAAAAGAAAGCGAAAGCGCTTAAGGTAAACGTTGCTAGAACAGAACCTAAGATACTAAGTACAAAAGAGATTGCAAAACTAACGCCCTATGTACGACCGCCAAAAAGGTATACGCATGCAGAGGATGTAATAGAGGTTGAATTTTATTGTGACATTATTGAGTCGGTGGACAATGTAAAGATTAATAGAAACGCAGCGTCAGTGGGAGCAATGGCAAAATGGATTAGGGAAGATGAACATATTAATTATAGGTTTGCACGTGCAATAACATGCGAGCAAGTTCGTGAAATATTAAGGGGGTTTACAAGCTAATGGCATACAGTTACTCAGCAATAAAAGCATTCAAGAATTGCCAACGACAGTATTATGAAACACGGATACTAAAGAAATGGCCGTTCCCCGAAACAGAAGCAATCATGTATGGGAAAGACGTTCATCAGGCACTTGAAGATTATATTGGCGAGAACAAACCATTAGGACCTCACTCAAGGTTCCAACCGATAGTAGATGCATTGATGGATATTGAAGGCGAGAAGTTACCTGAGTTTGAGATGGCGCTTGATGATAACTTAGACCCGTGTGAATTCTTAGGCGACAACGTTTTCATTCGCGGTATTGCTGACATCGTTATTGTAGACAAAGAAAAAGGCACGGCATACATCGGTGACTACAAGACAGGTAGCGCAAAGTATCCTGATACAGACCAGTTAGAACTAATGGCATTGATGGTGTTTAGGTATTTCCCCGAAGTAACCCATGTAAAGGCTGCTTTACTTTTTGTAGTGCATGATAAGGTAGTAACAGCGGAGTACTTCAAAAAAGATGCGAAGCCGAAATGGGTCTTGTGGCTGGGTAAAGTAGAAGAGATGGAGTCCGCAGCTAATATGAATATGTACCATGAGAACCCTACTGGGCTATGCCCGTGGTGTCCTGTAACAGATTGCCCCCACCATAGACCGAAACCAAGGAGATACTAATGCTGATAGCAGATGGATATGACGATGCCATAATTGGGCAGACGACAAAAGAGTTAGTAGTTTATAATGTAGCCGCTATCATTGAAATACTAATGGAACGCGATGGTATGACCGAAGAAGAAGCACTTGAGTTCTTTGACTTCAACATCGATGGTAGCTACATGGGAGAACAAACTCCTATCTTTATATTTTTAGACGAGGAGTAAGTTATGCCAAGAAAACCAAACCTACCTAAAGGCGACCCTGAGTGGCATCGTGAATGGTTATATCAGAAAGCTAATGGTGAAGATAAAAAGCAGGGAGAACGTGCCAAAGCTAGACGAATGTATGATAAACTAGGAATCGACAGAAAAGGTAAACAGATAGACCACGTTAAACCACTTGAGTCTGGTGGCAAAACAGCTAAGGGTAACCTTAAACTAATTTCAGTTAATGCAAATGAAAAGAAAAATCTCCACAAAAAGGGAGAGAAAAAATAAGGATGGGGCATGGAGATAATAGACAACAAAGCGTTGCTGATTACTGTCAGACGACCTGAGCGATTTACAGATGTAATAAAGTCAAGTGCCTACCTAGGTGAAGTATCAGAGGGTGTGCATGAAATAATGGTTAAGTGGGATTTTGATAACTCAGAAACTCTTACTAAACTAGGGCTAAAGAAAGTACCATCTATAATCCATAGAGATTATAAGTGGAGTGGTAGGTTCATACCAATGGCTCATCAAAAAGAAACAGCAGGGTTTATCATTAACAACCCTAAATGCTTTGTATTTAATGAGCAGGGTGTTGGTAAAACGGCAAGCGCGGCATGGGCAATAGACTACCTGATGAATTTAGGTAAGGTAAAACGGGTGCTAGTGGTGTGCCCGTTGTCCATTATGCGACCTGCATGGCAACGTGATTTGTTTCAAGTACTTCCGCACAGGTCAGTTGGTATTGCACATGGCACACCCAAGTCAAGGCGTAGTGTGATTGAAGGCAACTATGAGTTTGTGATACTAAACTTTGACGGGATTGAGATTGTGCTACAAGAATTAAAAGATGCTAAGTTCGATTGCATCATTGTAGATGAAGCCAATGCTTTGAAGTCTACCCAAACACGTAGATGGAAAGCGTTTAAACAATTACTTACACCTGAGATGCGGTTAGTCTTAATGACAGGTACACCTGCGGCACAATCCCCCGAAGATGCGTATGGCTTGGCTAAGTTAGTTAGTCCGCTAAACGTGCCTGCGTTTTATAGTGGATGGAAGGACTTAGTGATGCAAAAGATTACCACGTTCAAATGGATACCTAGACCACGTGCTAAGGACATAGTATTTAAAGCGTTGCAACCTGCGATACGATTTACTAAAGAAGAATGCTTAGACCTACCTGACATTACATATGAAACTCGTGAGGTGCCATTGACCCCACAACAAGAGAAGTACTACCAAGTGTTACGTAAGCAGTTGCTAATTGAAGCGGCAGGTGAGTCAGTCAGTGCAGTTAATGCGGCGGCTAAGTTAAACAAGCTGTTACAAATATCATGTGGTGCTGTGTATTCTGATGATGGTACTACGCTGTACTTTGATATCAGCAATAGGTTGGCTGAACTAGAAGCCGTGATTGACGAGAGCCTTAAGAAAGTTATTGTGTTCGCACCGTTTACGCATACGATTGAAGTTATTGAAGCGTTCTTGACCAAGAAGAAAATATCCTGTGCGGTTATCAATGGAGCAGTATCGGCAAACAAACGCGCAACGCATATCCAAAACTTTCAAGAGAACCCTGACCCACGTGTACTAATTATTCAACCACAAGCGGCGGCACATGGTATTACATTAACAGCGGCTAATACGGTAGTATGGTTTGGCCCGACTTCTAGTGTAGAAACGTATCTACAGGCAAACGCACGAGCGCATCGTAAAGGACAAGACCATAAGGTAACAGTAATAATGATTCAAGGTAGTCCAGCAGAAAGCCATATGTACACAATGCTGAATGGTAAGGTGGATTCACATCAACAACTGATTGATTTATATAACAACATATTAAACGAATAGATATCATAAAACACTTGACGACATAGTATGATACCTGTACAATGGTTTCCTGCTGTAGAAATAAGGAGAATGATATGGCTGTTACAATAGATAAGTTAGTGTCTATTCATCGTAAGATGGATGCCGCATTAGCAGAATTACAAAGCAAAATGGATGAAATAGAAGTACAGCGCGTAGATGTTCGGGCAACGATTTTAGAGATGATGAAAGAGCAACAACTAGAATCAGTACGGACAGATAACGGCACGGTTACAAAAACTATCAAGGAACGCTACTGGACAGGTGATTGGGCTGCATTACACGCCTACATAATTGAGTCTGGTGCAGTAGACCTACTAGAGAAACGTATCCAACAAACTAATATGCGTGAATGGATTGCCGCGCATCCTAATGACTACCCACCTAGTCTGAACATCGACAGGGAATATGCAATCTCAATTCGTAAACCAACAAAGAGTAAGGAGTTATAAATGAGCGACCCACAAGATAACCAGTTATTAACTATTTCTCAAGCATGTGATTATTTGAAGCTGAGTACCGCAACACTTGCTCGCATGCGTAGAGATAAAAGCGGACCGCCATTTGTTAAAATGTCCAACCGTGTGTCGTACCGTAAGTCAGATTTAGATACATATATTGAATCAAGTTTAAGTCACTAGGAGAATAGAATGACAACATCATTAACAATGTTTAATGCAAGTGCTATCCCAGCACACATTGCAAACCGCCAACTAAGTGCGGCAACTTTAGCTTTATCAAGTGCAGGTCCTACGAACAAACGTATCTCGATTGAGGGCGGTGTGTTCCGTATGATGGTAGGTGGTAAAGAGATTGCTAAGAATACTGACCGTTCAATGAACATCGCTATTGTTAGTACAGCACCTGCTAATAGCCGTATTTATTATGACCCTGCAGTTCCGTATGTACGTGGTCAAGCATCAGCACCAACATGTTCTGCAACCGATGGTATCCGACCTAACGTAGGTACTAAAACACCACAAGCTGCAACATGCGCGGCATGCCCACAAAACATCGCTGGGTCAGGTAATGGTGAGTCACGTGCTTGTCGTTATCAACGCCGTTTAGCTGTTGTACTTGAAGGCGATATGAGTGGTGATGTATACCAAATCATCTTACCTGCTACATCAATCTTTGGTAAGGGTAACGGCACACAGCAATTGCCATTAGAAGCGTATGCTCGTATGTTACACGGCAACCGTGTGGGTGTAGATTCTGTAGTAACTAAGATGGAGTTTGATACAGACTCATCAACACCTAAATTGGTATTCTCTCCAGTACGATTCTTAGAGCCTAATGAGCAAGAGATTGTCGATAGTCAATCAGATACACCTGAAGCAGAGCAAGCCATTGGTCTTAATGCCTATCAATCAGATACAGGTGTAGCAGCAATCGCGGCACCAAAAGTGATAGATACGGTGGCTAAACCAAAAGCATCAGGCTTCGTAGCGTCAGTAGTTGATGACGAGCCAGTAGCAAAAGCCGTAGTAGCTGATGAAGAGGATGAAATCCCAGCGCCTAAAAAGGCAACACCAGCAGAAGCAGATACAAGGTCAGCAAAGATTGGCAATGTACTAGCGGCATGGGGCGAATAGTAATATAATCGATACACCTGTCCCTGCGGATGGGTGTATTTTTCTTACCAAACGGAGTCTGATAATGCAAACAGAATACAAAAACTTTACCAATCAAGAGCTTATATCAATAGCCATTCAAAAAACAAATTTAATCAAAGATTACTATATCGATTTAGCAAGTCTTACAGCGGAGTTACATTCGCGCTTTGACCCTAATGCCCCCGTACAACTAGAATTATTTTAGTAGAGGCTTGATATGGATACGCTAATTAATAGCGTAGTGCCTTCTATTGGGACCTACTGCCTCACGACCATTCACGACAAAGCAATCGTACAGACGTTTCACAACGATAAAAACGAACTTGTTAAGGCTGGACTAGCTGCATCACAGGCAGGTAAAAACGCATACTACGCAATGGCAACTTTCAAAGATGCCTCAACACGGACACAAGGTAATGTGGCGTGGCTCAAAGCCTTTTGGCTTGACGTAGATTGTAAAGACAAAGACCCCCTTAAAGACTACGCCAACAAAGATGATGGCATTGTAGCTATATCGCAGTTTTGCGAACGGCATTCTTTTCCACGCCCAACGGTTGTAGATTCAGGCAATGGTTGGCACGTGTACTGGGTGCTAGACGAAGCTGTTGATAAGGACACATGGCAACCTGTGGCCGATATGTTAAAGACATTATGCTTGTCTGATGGCTTGCGTATTGACCCTGCATGTACCGCAGATGCGGCACGTATTTTACGCATACCTAATACACAGAACTACCGCTTCAATCCGTCATCAACTGTAGCTATCGTAATGACAGGTGGCGAGGTAATGTTTGACGGGTTCAAGGGATTAATCGAAGTAGCCTACGCATCACTTGCCGCTTCGCAAGTAATCAAACTTCCGGGAACACCTACTAAGAAAGAAATAAGCGCAGTAACAAAAGCATTGCTTGGCAATTCAATGTCATCATTTAGAAAAATCATGATACGAAGTCAGGCAGGTGCTGGGTGTCAGCAACTATTAGAGGCTGTTGTTGACCAAGCGAACATTGATGAACCCATGTGGCGAGCCGTACTGTCCGTTGCGCAAGTGTGTTCAGATAGTACAATAGCAATCCATGCGGCTTCAAGGGACCACCCTGACTATGACTTTGATTCTACTGTAGCTAAGGCTGACCAAACTAAAGGTCCTTACACATGCAAAACCTTTGATGGTATGCGTTCAGGTATATGTAGTAACTGCCCTAGCTTCGGTAAGATTACTAGCCCTATCCAATTAGGTAATGAGATTATTGCATCGGTAGCACCTGTTACTGTATCAGTTGAGCCTATTATTGTGGCACCTGTTATAAAAGAAGTAGTAGAGTTAGCACCAGTTGAGCATCATGAGAGTGCCGACCTAGACCCAATTGATTCAGTAGACATAGCCAAGATTGACGCATCATTAGCGGCTTTCTATAAGAGCCAAAGTAAAGTAACAATACCAGTACCACCTAGCCCTTACATACGTGGGCAGAATGGTGGGCTGTACAAAAGCACTAGGCTAGAAGATGGAACCACAGAAGATGTGCTTCTATATCAAAACGACTTCTATGCTTATGCTAGATTATATGACCCTGAAGAAGGTCAGGTTTTGGCATGCCGACTACACTTGCCATTAGACGGAGTAAGAGTTTTCAATATCCCACTTAAGGCAGTAGGGTCAAGAGATAAACTCCGCGAAATAATATGTGGTCAAGGAGTCGCTGCTGAGGATAAGGCACTAGCCGAACTTAGCCGATATTTAATAGCATCAACAAAGGAGTTAGAAAGAATGCAAAATGAAGAGAAAGCAAGAACCCAAATGGGTTGGCAAGAAGACAAGTCATTTATTTTAGGAGCGCGTGAGTACTCTAAGGCAGGCATCAGGAATTGCCCACCATCAAACGCTACAACCAATTACCAAAACATGTTCCGTATGGAAGGCGACATGGCATCATGGCGTAAGGTTGCAGATGTATACGACCAAGCAGGCTTTGAGGTACACCAGTTTGTGTTCTTCATGGCGCTAAGCTCGCCCCTAATGAAAGCAATCAACCATCACGGCATGCTTACCACCCTAATCAGCGATGAGTCAGGGATTGGTAAAACAACGCTTGGTATGTTCTGTAATAGCGTATGGGGTAACCCACGCGAGATGCTATCTATGCCACACGATACAATCAATGCAACGGTTAATCGTATGGGTGTGTTTAATAGCATGTCATTATTCCTAGATGAGTTTACCAACAAGTCACCTGAAGTTTGTAGTGACATTGTTTATATGGCTACGATGGGGCGTGGTAAGAACCGCAGTACTATTACTGGTGTAGAGCGTGTAAACAATACTACATGGAACCTCAATACCTTTGCTACAGCCAATGCCGCAATGCGTGATAAGTTAGGTTCACTAAAAGCTTCTGCCGAAGGTGAGAACATGCGTCTGTTTGAGTTCGATATGCGTGGTACACCTGTCCTTCCTAAGCTAACAGCAGATACGATATTCCCACTCATGCAAACGAACTTTGGTGTGGCTGGACATTTGTTAGCATCATGGCTTGTAGAGAATGAGGACAAACTAGAAGCAATGGTTACTCAAGTTCAACGTAAGATGGATGCGAAGTTTAACTTCACCAGTAAAGAACGTAACTGGTCAGCTAGTGTGGCAGGTGCATATACAATGGCATTTATCGCTAAAGAACTAGGGCTACATGATTGGGATATTAACAACAACATTGAAGTGATGATTACTCAGATTGATAAAATGCGTAATGAAGTTGAGCAAAGTATTACTAAGTTCGATGCATTGTTATCAGACTTCTTGGTAGAAAACCATAGCTATATCTTGGTGGTTGATTCACTACCTGACGCGAACGGCTTATATGCACAGCCTAAGAACAGGAATATCAACAAGGTCGTAGCGCGATACGAGCCGGATACTGGCAAGTTGTATATCGTAGCAAAAGCCATGCGTGATTATTGTGTAGCTAGGCAGTTCTCATTCAATAGCTTGCTTACATTGTCAGGTGGGTTCCAAGTATCTAAACGATTGACTGTAGGTACTGGTGTTGTTGCAGGTTCTACACGAGCGATTGAGTTCGACACTAATGCTGTTGGACTTGATATGGATATGTGGCATGACTTAGATGTAACTGATGTGGCAGATGATACTACCCCTGCCTGATGGTATTGAAATGGAAGTGCCCATCGAGTACCTCGATGTGAAAGATGGGCTTTTCGTTCCTACACTAAAGACTTCGGAAACTAAATCGCTGCTTAAACGAGTAGCACGTAGTATCCAAATAGAGATAGAAGCTAAGAATGCAATTGAAGATGGTTACTTAGGGGTAATGGTCTGGCGTACTAGATAAGCTCCAGTAGTGTCCAATACAATCCAGTGTTGACCAATGTTGATTAGTATAGTATTATCCGTGCTGACAGTTTTGCATTCTGTCTATTCTCCGTAATACTCCGTAATACCCCTTAAAGCCCTGACTTCGGTCAGGGTCTTTTTTATTCTATTTCACTTCTAGTTTGACGTATTCCAAACTCTTTAAGGTTAGCCTCTACATCAGCGAGCAGTGCATTCACAGCATCGCGCTTAGCTTGTGGGTCTAAGTCAGAGTTCTCAATCAGCTTACGTTGGTGCTGTACATTATTTAGCATGTTGTGAATGTTTTCTACGCCCGGTCTAGCTTGAATCCTTGCTTGTATTTCAGGTCTAGCCAAATATTCTTCACGACCAGTTTCATCACCACGCTCAGCCATTGCTTGTTGTGTTTTATATGCCTGTTCAGTTAATTCTCTAACTGCATAATATTCTTCAGCGTATCGACCACCAACAGTCTTCATTTGGAATGTAGAGATAATAGGATACTTATCGCTCGCCATCTTGCCATCACCTGCCATTACATCAGCTAACTGAAGTAGCGCACCTGCAGAAGTACCACCAATTGCGTTTAGTATGTAATCGATTTGTAATGGGGATTGGTTAATAGCCGCACCGATTGATTTTGCAAATCCACTTGTACTAGGGGAGAACTGTTGTGATGGTTCTAGCCCTTGATAGTACTGCCCAACAATAGGCATATTAGAGAAGAAACTTCTGTTGAATGTAACTTCTAATACTGGAGTAATGCCGTACACTGCCATCGGTGGTAAGAAGCCTGCCGCTGCCGCTTGCAATATACCTGAACGTAAACGACCTGCTGATTCAGGGTCTGCTGTACCTTCTTGCAGTATGTAGTCCGTAATGCGCTCAGGGATAACTTTACCTAAGAAGCCTACATCGGTTGGTACTGGCAATAGACCAACACCCGGAATTAAGAAATTACGGTCAGTAATAAACCCTTTTTGGTCCTCATACTCATCATCGCCTGACATGCACATTGTATAGGCAACTACTAATCCTGAGTACATAGCCATATTACCCCAGTACGCTGCAGCCGCTGCCTTACGTGCCTTCATAGAGTTACCACGACCAATCATACTGCGGTAGTTCACATCCATACCTTGTAAGTACGCACCCAAGAACGGGATAGTTTGTTTTAACGTGTGCATTAATTCACTCGTTCCTGCCTTTTGGAAGTTAATAATTTCACGAGCGCGAGTTGCCGCAAGTACTTCATCACCTGTTTCTTCCATAGTCTGACGGAATATACCAAGACGCACAGATAAGTCAGCACTATACGCTAATGTATGTAAGGCATTATATGCTGGACTACGCATCCATTTATCAGTCAATGAATTTCCGGGTTCTGATAGTCCAAACTGTTTAGCACGACCACGAGTAGTATCATGCGCATTAAAGTCCACACCACCTACTACACCATACTTCCTAAGTGTTTCAATATCTTTATCCGTCGCTCTATATGCTTCACCTGATAAGAATGTTTTAAATATCTTACCCACCAAAGCCCACGGGCGCTCTACACCTGATTGCACAAAGGCACGTTGCGAGTCCATAATAACTTGGCGTAATGGGAATGCTGGGAATAAAACAATCCCTGCACGTAGTGTACCCAGTGCCTTGCCAATAGTGCGCATCACAGAACTATCTAACCCTTTAACTGTTTGGAATGCAGCTAAGTCGTATGGGTTATCAACTTGCCAAAACGTAGGTTTACCATCTACATAAGTCATTACTGTATGGCTTGGGTCACCGCTAGTCGGTCTTACATTAAATTTCTTAGCGCTATTCATAGTAACCATTACGCCTAGGGCTTGGTTAGCGGTATGATTTGCAATGCCTGAACGTGCAAACCAACCAATGATTTGTGCCATGTTCTCAAGCATGTCATTCACTTCTTCTGTGCCACCGACCAATGCCTTCATCTGACTTAAATCAACCATACGACCCATGTTACCTAGTCCGGGAATTGTATCGCTGTATTCTTTTAGGCGTAACCAAGGAGCGTATGAATCATCTGCTAGGAAGGCATCGAATTTTACTTTCGATAAGAACCCTGCGTCAAATAGGAACTTAACCATTTGGTTTTTAGAACCAATAAACTCTGTACGCATTTTCTCTAATTCTGGGAACTGTTTAAATGCGTCCATACCCGCTTTGATTTGCGTAGGCGTTGGAATCATGCGAGGGTCAGCTAACCAGTTCTTAGGCCACTCAGTTCTTGGTAACTTCAATATAGCTTCAGCACGGTAATGGTAGAACGCACCTGTAATTAACTTACGAGCATCTTCAACACCAATACGTTCAGCTAATTTCTGACCCGCGCGGAATACATTATCAATGCTGTGCTTCTCTGTTTTGACCCGAATAGATTTATCGGCTTGAATTTCAATACCGCCATGTGTATATATCGCATTGATATAGTTCTGCATGTTATTAGCCGCGCTTAACCCCATGTCTTGACGCATGACTCCGTTAATATCACGGAAGGCACCGTTGTTATGGTCTTGAATAGATGCTGACAAGTGCGCTGCCTTATCAACTGCTAGTGTACGAACCTTATTAGCCATGTTCTCAATCATACCTAACGCACCAGTAGGATTTTTAACCATTGAGGTAGCGATGTTTTGAGCTACTTGTGTCGGTGTGGTAGTTACTTTTGGCGCTGACTGAACCAATGTGCCTGACATAGCATTAATAGCTTGTTGTGCCTGTGCTTGAGCTGCTGGGCTAATTTGCGCTGGGTTTATATTTTCGTCATTACCATTTCCGGGAAGTGGGTATCGCATGTAATGTATAGTTCTACCTTGCGTTTCTTCATGGGTAGCGCGAAGTACACGATTTTCAAACTCTCTTTTTTTAGTTAGCGCTAATGTATCGCTCATAATTGTAGCTATGGCACTATCAGGCGCAGCATCAAGACCTACTAAACGTTTAATAGCGCGGACAAACCATTGAATTCCTTTTATAGGCTGTCTACTAACTAAGTTTGCTGGAAGGGTTATACCTACTAAACTTTCGTAAAACGTAGGATTGACAAATAATTCAGCCATCATCTCTAATGGGTTTGTAGCTCCATAATGCATAGCAGGGTGGAATGTTTTAGGGTGGTTCGCTCTAAGCCAATCAAATACCTCAATGATGTTCAGCGCGGTTGAATACTCTGACGAATGCATATAATGTTTATCAGCTCTGTTTAGTGAGTCAGGGTCAGATTGAAGTGTTCTACTCATGTATATTGCTTTTGATAGCTTGTTTACCGTTGCTGAATGGATTATTTCATGTAGTATTGTTTTTATCAAATCGCCAGTATTAATATGGTCTTGTAGGAAATAGCCTGAATCAATAATAACGGCATCTGACTCCGCGTAATAGGACCCAATACTGTTTTGTGGCGAGGTGCTAAATTCTATTCTCGGTAGTATGTTTCCTTTAAGCAGTAACTTCGCTACTAATTGGTCCGCCCCACGAAAGCCATTTTTTGCAATCCATGCTAGTACATTACCTGTATTACCATTGGCTATAGCGCGATATAACTGTTCATGTTTTGGACTTATTTCATTATTTAATAAGGTATCAATTGCTCTATTATAATTTCCAGACATCAACATATTATGTTGCGATTTAGCAATATTAATTTCAGCCTCAATCTCGGCCAATTCATTTAAAGCATTTTCTAGTCTGTTCTTGCCTGAATCTAAAGCATCGACTACTTTAGCGGACAAAGGGATAACGTCAGCGTATGCAAGGGGGTCCTCAGTAAAGTACTCGACAGTTTGTTCAATTTCCCCTTCGCCATACCGCCCCTGTTCTCCAGATTCAGCTCGTTTTTTCCATTTAACTATTGCTTCTTTTACTTCTGAACGTGCTTGTTCTTTAGAAATCGCAGGTGATAGAGTATCAATTAACGCTTGAACTTCGTGACTGCGCTTTTCTAAATACTCTTGGTATTCTGACTTAGAATTTGCTTTATGCGCTGGGTTTATATTAGCTGGTGCTGGTGCTTCATCAAGAGGAGCTTCAGGTTTGTTTACTTTACTAGCCGCTTCTGTCCGTGCATTTTTAGATTCGGTTGCGATAATGCCATCGGCAACTTCCTGATTTAAAAGCCCATACTCATGTGCGCTGCGCACACGGTCTTTACCTATCTTAGATAGTTTAGCAAATGGAGTATCACTCATGTAGCTCCATGCAGTAGCAAGTGGTTCTTTCTTTAAAGTCGCTGCAGCTTGTTTAGCTAATGCACTTGGTTGTGCTGGTACGCTAACTGCAGGTTGTCCAGTTCTTCCAACAGCAGGCTGTCTAGGTAATCCCACTCCTCCCCCGACAGGTTCTGGAGTACTTTCAATCGGGGTTTCGTCTGGTTGTATAGGCTCAGCCACGCTTGGCTCAACTGGTGGTTCGTTAGCAGGAGGCTGTATATTGTTTTCTGGAACACCAAAGAGGTCTGGTTGGCTAGGGGCTGGGGCTTCTGTTGCTTGAGCTTGAGGGGCATTAGGAACTCCAAATAAATCAGGTTGAACCGCATTAGGGTTGTATTGAGGGAATGCTTCTAATATGCGGTTGGCTTTAACACCAAATTCAGTATTGGATGCTGCCGCTGTTGTAAGCAAGTTGTAAGTTGATGGGCTTGCTAGGTTTCCTCCAACCAATGCTTTATAGTTAGGTCCACTTTTAATACCGAATGATTTCAATAACTCAGGTGTTAGAGTACCTTCAACTACTGGAGCTGCTTCTACAGGTGCAACACCTGCACGTTGGATTTCTACAATCTTAGCATTACGTTCTTTAGTAGTAAGGTCTGGGAAATACATTTTGCGATTTGAACTAAGTTCAGCGCGACCTTCAGGAGTAGCTGCTAATTCGGCTATTTGTGCTGGAAGTCCTTGTATACGAGCCGCTTCAACCGACGCAAGCGCAGCAGGTGAGGGCTTACCCTTACCCGTAAATAAATCTTCTTGACCCGGAGCGACCTCTGGAGCTGGTACATTATTAAACTCACCTTCAGCCCCAAAGCCAAAAGTTGGTGGGGTAGTGGTTGGTTCAGGAACAATAGCTTGGCTTGGACCTTGAGGTTCAGGTGCTTGCGCTTGGTTGAACATCGGTTGCTGTTCCATTACCCCAGTAGCTTGTCGATGTTCTTGAGCGAGTTGTTCTTGTGCCGCTGCAGCCTGTGCGTCTTGCTGAGCTTTTAATTGTTCTTTAGCTGGATTGCCAGCGATAGCATTGAACCCACCGCCCATGACAGAACCTGCTAATGCGCCTTCTATAGCATTACGGGCAACGCCTTCCATGATTGGTTTACCACCACCCCAGTTCTGGAACATCTGTTCTTGAACTGATTGAGGAAGTTCTTGCAGTATACCTTCTTGAAGTACACCTAAACCTAAGCGAGATGCAATCCCACGGTCAGCCGCTTTTGCGAATTGATTTAGTTCAGCTTGGGATAAGTTACTAGCACGACCCGCAAGGAATGTTTCAGGGTCAATGATACCAAGTCGAGTAGCTAATTTACCTGATGCTCCAGCAATTGCTCCAGTACCAACACCAGCACCTAAAGCCGCCAATGCTTTCTGACGACTACCACCACCTTCATCACCAAGCTGTTGATTAATCTGCCCTGCTGATACCGCACCTTCACCAATAGCGCCACGAGCTGATGCTCCAGCAATGCCTTTAGATAATGCTTCAACACCTTTTAAAGCGCGAGCACCTACACCGCCTAGTAACATTGATGGTGCTGATTCTGCTACGTTTGTAGCTGTTAGTGCTGGGTGGGTGGCGTAGAATTTAGCTATGTCGCCATAATTATCTGCGCCTTGTTTGTTGGCTTCCCATAAGGCATTGACTTCCGCTTGTGCGGCTTGGTATTTAGCAGACTTTTCTTCTTCTAATCCTTTAGCATATTCAGCTGGATGGATACCAGTAATATCAGCTAGCTTATTCCCTGCTTCTGATATGTAGTTTTTACCAGTAGCAAGTTCAAGTGGGATATCAGCTAAACCCGCAATAGTACCCGGAATTTGAGCTACACCCTGCTTGACTGCTGTAAGTAGGTCACCAGCAGTGCCTTTGTTTTGCTTAGCCTTTACTTCCGCTTGGCGTTTATCATACAGCTGCATGGCATAGTTTATTTTCTCTGCCTGTGTAGCATCTTCTGGTCCTTCAAATTGATAGATATGGTTATCAGGACCTTGGATTTTATATATAGGCATAACGCCCTCTTAATTAATTTATATTATGTAGATTATACTATGTTCTACTTAACTTCTTTAAATAATGATGACCTGTCTGTACCAACAGGAGCAGCACCAGCGTCAGGACCTAATTTAACTAATGCGGCTTGTAATACTCTAATACGAGCTAAATCTTCTGGTTTACGTGAACCTGATTTAACTAAAGCACCTAATTCTGCTGTCATATTAGTTCGTTGAGAAGCAACATCACGTTGAGCTGTAGCACCAAAACCCGGCATTATAGTTTCATAGGCTTTCTTCTCAGCTTCTGACCTAGACATACCCGGATTGTCCTTCATGATATTATCGGTAACTTCATTAACTCTACGGTCAGCTTTATCCGCCGCATATCTAGAAGCCTCAGCACCAATGCCAGCGACTTGCAGTTGTGTTTTTTCTTGTGCGCCAGTTTTCAATGCTTCATTAATAGCATCGGTGTCTTTCATTTTAATAGCGCCAATTAATGTAGTGTGTTTTTCTAAGTCGTCTTTGGCTTGTTTGATAGCATCTCTGTTTCCTGAAGCAACTGCTTGGCTATATGTGTTTTGAGCTAAGCCAATTTGACTTAATTCTTTACGCATAGCTTCAGCACGTAGTTCATCTTTATCTGTAATCTCACCAGCTTTATTACCATATGCAGCAGCGCCTTCACCTAACAAACCTGCTAAGCCTTGATTGTATTTAGCTTTACCCATCGCTTCAGCTACAGCAAACCAAGGAGCAGCTTCGTCAGCTTTTCTCTTACCTTCTGATTTAGTGCCAGCTTTCTCAGCGGCAGCTTTTTCTTTAGTGTATAAGTCAGGGTCGCCACCAGCATCAATAAACTCTTGCTTGTTTCTTGCGGATAGTTCAGCACGGGTATATGGTAATCCTGTTTCAGGATTATTGTCGCCTTTTAAAAGGCCTTCCGCATAGCTAGTATCATAACCAGTAGGCTTATAACCTAAGCCACCAATACCTGCGGTAGCGCCGCTTGCACTTGTATCACCTGCGGCGCTAGCTCTTGGGTTCAATGAATCAATGTATCTGTTATCAGCTATTGCTGGGGTATCTGGGCTTTCCGCTAAAGGTCTAGTAGCTTGTGTAGCCCGTGCAGGTGCGGTTGGTGTTGGTGCAGAATACCCGCTACGTGATAAGAGACTATCTAACCCTGACTTAGTATACCTAGCTGCATCAAGCATGCCTTGATTTACAACGCCCGCTCCGCGGACAGCTCTATCAGCTACAACTCCAGCACCGCGAATATTACGTGCGGCAAGTTCTTGAGCGGCATCGGTTACCTGCCTTATTGGGTTAATCCTATTAGCAACAGCGCCAATATCCTGAGCTAGGCTTCCATAATCAGCTTGTGTTGCGGGTGCGTCATGTGCGGACTCATATTGTTTTTGACTATCAAGCCCAGTAAACACTACTTTACCTTTATGTTGCGCTCGTAATGATGGCGGTAAATTAAAATAATCTTTTGCTGACAATGATTGGTTAGGGTCAAACTCTGGTACGGGAACTGACGACCCATCGGTCTCACCACTAAATGCAATAATGCCACCACCAGCCATTGTCTGTGCTGGTAGGTTAGAAGGTAAGCCAGTAACTCCCGGATTATACGCAGCGTTTTGGGCAACCACAGGTGGTTGAGTTGGTTGTTGCGCTTGCATCGCTGCTTTATACTTTTTATCAGCGATGATTTTTGAGTTCAATACTAACTGCCCTACTTGAGGGTCAATCGTACCATCTCTAAGCGCTTGCTGTAATTGTGGAATAGACAGCTTAGCTGCGTCTGCCATCTGACTCATTGGGTTACCATATGCCATATCTATTCCTTATAGTTCAATAATTCATGCATTGAAATCTTATCAATCCCATCACCGCCAACTTTTTCAAAGTGCTTAGGTAGTCCACCTTTCTTAGCCGCTAGTTTTGATAATCCAATTGCACCTGCACCTAACGCACCTACCTGACTAGCCACACTTGGAGCTGCTTGATAGGATTGTGTTGTTGTTGAAGACATCGGTAAACCATGTAATAAGTTACTCATATTACCTAACTGCATCATTGGATATTGCTGAGCAGTAGCGTAGTTTTGAATAGCTTGGTTAATGATACCTTGTTGTTGCGCTTGTTGTTGTTGGCCCATTACATTTTGCGTATTGAGAACACCTTGTTGAGCTGCTAGTTGTTGAGTACCTAATTGACCCATTGTACCAGCCGCTGCATTAGCTTGATTCATACCTGCAAGACCAGCATTAACACCTGTGATACCTTGACCATATCCTGAAAGCGCAGTATTGATACCTTGCATACCTGCTTGAGCACCTTGAATACCTAGACCAGCACCTTGCATCGCTGCGCCTTGACCTGCAATACCTGCTTGAGCACCAGCAATACCTGCCTGCTGACCTTGTAAACCTAAGTTAGCACCATATTGCTGAGCTTGTTGTGCGGCAGTAAATGCATTTTGATAGCCAGTACCAATCGCTTGGTTCATCGCTGTGTTCTTATTACGCTCATTCTCAGATGCCATTAACGCTTCACGACTACCACCCATAGCACCTGCTTGAGTAGCTTGACCTTGTTCTTGTGTACCTGTAATGCCATACTGACGACCAATTTCAGCAAGTTGTGGTTGCAATGCATTTTGTAAATAAGGCGACATATAAGCCGCAGTTGCGTTTGGGTTAGTTGCTTGGTTAGCATAGTTCTGACCTGCCATACCAGCTTGTTGCCCAAACCCTGCACCCATTGCACCATAGCCTGTAGCTTGTTGTCCAGCCTGAGCACCTGTAGCACCATAACCAGCTGCTTGATTACCAAAGCCTAATCCGCCCATACCTGCAGCGGCACTAGCACCACCATAACCAGCGGCTTGATTAGCAAGACCAAATGCACCCATACCTGCGGCACCTGACATCTGTGATGCTTGACCGAACTGACCCGGAGTTTGTAGGTTAGCTGCACTATTATATGATTGTTGCTGTAATGGCGATGCTCCTGCAAAATAATTTGATGGGTCATTACTGTATGGAGTATAAGGTTTAAACCCTGAGATGTTACCACTTGCGTCAGTATTAAATATTTGTTGTTGAGCAGCACCTAACATACCTTCTACATAAGGCTGAGCATATTCTGGAATATTAGTTTGATTAACAGTAGAAGTAGTAGGAGCAGGATTACCACCACCGCCTCCAACATAAAAAGTAAATGCAGTATTAAAATAATGTACAAGGGATTTAAAGCTAATCATATTAATTTCTCCACCACGTTCATCGTAGTAATAAGTCCTGCTTTTTGACGATATAATCTTGCTTGACTATCTTTAGCCCAAGCTCTTATTTTTGTTGCGCCTTGGGATTTGGCCCAGACTACTACTTGTTCAAACACTTCTGCATCTACTATGCCTTTACCGCCCATTGCGGTAATAACTGCTACCCTATGGTTAGGTTGGTTTTGCACAGATAAGGCTGCCGCGCCTTGAATAACACCGTCATCATCTACGGCTACCAAAAGTGATACGGAACCACTTACTATTTGTAACTTTAACTGACAAGTTGTACAGTCCCCAGTGCCTTCTAATTCAGCCGCTTCAAAATAAGGCTCTACTTTGTCCCATATTTGATGAATATATGTAGTAGCTACAATTTGTACTTTCATATTAAGCTAGATACTTTGCAGGGTTAATCTGTTTACCTTGTTTTGAATTACCTGTTCTAGCTTTACGCACTTGGTCCATCATGTTATATAAGTGCTTAGCACCTGCATCTGTTGAGCCATTACCTAAGTGAGATACTACATCGGCAGGTACCACGAACTCACCTTGCGCTAACCGAGCTGGTTGCTTATTACCAATAGAGGCAGGGATAGAATCACTCATACCATCACCGGGACCGTCTAGTAACTGAGGGTTGCCACCATGAGCATAACCGCCTAATGAACCGATGCCACCGCCCTGTGCAAAACCTACTGGCTCTCCAGTATAAGGGTTAGTTGTAGCTTCATAGCCTGAATTAACTATTTCAGAACTTGTAGGCATTTGACTTGGTGTTGCGTATTGAGTATTTACTTGTTGACTTTGTGGGTACATCGCACCTTGAGGACCTTGAGGACCCTGTGGAGTTTGTTGACCCGCCATAGCTGCGATACCACCTTGGTCAAATGCAATTGCGCCACCACCTGCATAAGCCTGCATTAAACCACCTTGAGCTGCGTATTGCGCTGTGTAATATGGATTAGGTTGTGTAGGGTCAGTAGGTGTAAATTCATCTCTGTTATAACCAGCTAGTTTACTATTATATTTTGGTAACATAGGTACTGTATTTGGTTTTTTAGTTAAAGCACCATAGCCATAACCTACACCAACACCACCTATACCTTTTTCTAATGGAGATAAAGTATCATAGTAATTAAGTCCTTTAGCTAAGTATCCAGTATCACCGGGATTTATACCTGCTAAACTTCTAATACCATTTGATAAGTTAGCAGGGGGTGTAGGTAAAGATTGAGCGGCTAATTTACTAGGAATTTGAGCTACTGTGTCTGCCGTTGTATTTGCTGCATCTGCTACATTAGATACTGTATTTAACGATGGAGCATAATTAGGATATAAATTACTACTAACCGCGTTATCTAATCCACTTGTAATTCCAGCGTTAGCAGCGCTAGTACCACCTACACCATTCATAACATTAGCTACTGATGGAGATAATGTAGCTTGTGAACCTAAAATACCTGAATCTACTATATCTTGAGTTGGATTACCTATTGCATTTTTTATTAAATCTGTGGCTTCTGTAGTACCTGCAGCGGCGGGAGTACCTAAAAGACCACCAACTCCAGCAGTTGCACCGCCAGTAATAGCACCTAATAATGCACCTTTTAAAGGGTCTTGACCTGTGGCTAATGAGGTGCCACCACCGATTGCAGCGCTCATAAGAGCTGCTTCCATTATTCCACCGTCTGCCATAATTAAATCCTTTTCATTTTGTTGTATATTACCATGTTAAGTCTTGACTTTCAAAACATTTCCTGCTGTTGTATCTCGATAAACTGTACCTGCTCTAAGTGTTGCTAGGCTTGTTTGTGT
>Ga0208613_1000084_pt1 | contig 39531 bp, 30 predicted proteins | sample CryBogmetaGMA6M_FD_184543 | JGI IMG/M metagenome (GOLD analysis project Ga0208613, IMG submission 184543) | Freshwater microbial communities from Crystal Bog, Wisconsin, USA - MA6M (SPAdes) | ecosystem: Environmental > Aquatic > Freshwater > Lake | place: Crystal Bog, Wisconsin, USA | collected... | reverse complement strand
TAATTCTACTTATACAAGTCAAAGGTGTAGCTGTTGTGGATGGGTTCGTAGAAGTAATAGAAAGAAGAACGCGTTTGGATGTGAGTTCTTCAAGTGTACTAAATGTGCATTTGAATGTAACGCTGATCTTAATGCTTCAATTAATATTGCTTCGAAGTTGCTACCAATAAGTAAGCAACAACGATTAAAGAACGCTAATAGAAAAGGGTTTTATTGGCTAACTTTAGATCAGGAGCGTACAGTCCCTGATGCCCTAAAAAACTAATATTTGATAATCGCAAAGATTTTTCAATAAAAAAATTAACTATTAAAAACCATATTAGATATAACAAATAATAAATCAGAATCTATTAAAATATAAAATTATGAATCAAGACATCAAAAATATTCTAGCATCATTAGATACTATTAATGAAACAATTACATTTGATTTTTTTGCGCCTTCGTTAAATTGCAATCTTAAATCTAAAATCTTAAATACTGATCAATTAAAACGTTTATATAAAAGTTTAGTAGATTCTCCATTACAAAATTCTATATTTACACTAGCATTAAATGAAATTATAAAAGAAAACATCATTACTGAAAATATTGACGTTAATTCGTTAAATGTATTAGATAAACTTGTATATTTTATCGCATTACGTGCTAATAGTATTTCTGATGAATATAAATTTAAAATAGAAGATAATGAAATTATAGATAACAATTTGAACACTACTACAAAGGAGATAACTGTGGCGTTGTTAGAAACATTAAAATTATTTACTACTTCATTAGTGACTGATTATAAAGATTTTACTATTGATATAGTTTCGCCGTATATAGTGGTTTGTGATTTGCCAACTATTAAAACGGAAAATATATTTGAAAAGGAAGTTAATAAAATTGTAAAAATGGAAGTTAATACTCCTGAAGAATTAAGAGAATTTGTGGGTAATACTTTTATCAACGAAGTTACGAAATATATAAAATCATTTTCTATAGATGGTGTAAATGTTATAAGTTTTGATGGATTAGATTTTAAAACAAGAGCAGCATTAGTCTCTAAATTTCCTGCTACAGTTATAAATAAAGTTTTAAAGTATATGGAACAATTTAAAACTTTAACGGAACGTCTTACAATATTAAAAGTAGAATTTCCAATAAAAGATTCTACTGAGAAATATATCTTGAATAAATCTATACCAATGGATGCAAGTTTTTTTAATGAGTAATTTGACATTTGTTTTTTTTCTGATATAATATAGGTAATTATGAAAGAAATGAAGGATAAGTTAATTAATAAATGGATAAAAATGATGGAATACGAAGCAAATGATGGGAAAACAATTCCTATTGAAAGTTATCAAGAAGCTGCTGAATGGTTTGAAACGGCAGAGATGGATGGTGATAGCGATGGAATAACTTTATATGAAAAATTTGGAGTAATACATCAAGCATATCGAACTGGAGCCAAATGTGGAGGATGGAGCAAAGAACATATAGCTTCTATGTTCAAAGAAAATGGTATAAAAATTCCTTAAGATTTAATCAAGATATAGTATTAAATTAAAACCTTGCATCATTTAATTATAATGCAAGGTTTTTTATTTTTAGTATAAATAGTAATATAGTTATTATGGCTGAAAATTTGGATATATCTAAAATGTTAACCCCTCAATTCTTCGAGGGAATTACATCTGCGTACGTAGATAAACTTTCTAGGGCATTTGAAGCCAAATTAAAAGATTTTAGTATTAAAAGTGAAAAGGTTAAAGAACAAAAATTGGATTTAAATCCTTTACATAAATTATTTGAAAGTTTTGGGGCATCAATTGGAAACGTAGTAAAACCACCAAATAAAGAAGTAAAAGAAATAGCGGATGTGGAAAAACCAAAAACTGTAATTATTGGTGGATTTACTGATGAAGGCATTGCTAAAATGAAAAAGGGATTGCCTTCATTTGTTGGTGGTAAAGTTGCAGATAATGAAAAAAAACCAGAAAAAAAACCTGCTGGATGGATAGAAACTTTAGTTTTACTTTTAGGTGAAGCATATTTATTATATAAAGCATTTGAATCTAGTGGACCTTTAAAGGGCGCATTAACGTTATTAAGTAAAATAGGTGCAAAAGTTGTTGTTGCTAAAGTTACATCACTTATTAGTGGAGTTGTTAAAGCTTTTAATGCGATAAAAAGTATAGTGTTTGGTTCAATAAAAGAAATAGAAGAAGTAACTGTTAATGTTTTAAAGGTTGCTGGAAAAGAAGGAGGATCAGCAATAGCAAAAAAAGAAGGTGGTAATATTATAGGTAAAATGTTGGGAAAGATTGGGGGGATTTTTTCTAAAGGATTTTTAAAACGTGTTCCTATTATTGGAACTGCTATTAGTTTATATTCGGCATGGACTAGATTTTCACAAGGAGATGTTATAGGATGTGTAATAGATATTGGATCAGCATTAGCAGGAATAATTGATTTTGGAGTGCCTGGTTTGGGAACTGGAATTGCTATTGGATTAGATGTATTTAACGCATTTCTAGATTATAAAGCGGGGGGAACTCCTGAAGGTGGTGGAAAGGGTAAAGGTGGTATGATAATGGGATGGGCGGCAGATTTAGGAGATTGGGCATGGAGTAAATTGAAAAAAATTCCATTCATTAAAAACTTATTAAATGCTGTAAATCATATAATGGATGGAGATATATTTGAAGGCTTAAAAAGTCTGTCTTACTGTGTAGGTAATTCTTTTGGTATGCTTCTTTTACAATTTGAAGCATTTGTAGAACCAGAAGAAGATAATACAAAACCAACGCAAACTTTCGCAAATATATTTTCAGATCTTTTTAAATGGATGAAAGATTCTATTTATGATAAGGTTGCAAATTTTGCCAAAAAAATAGGAGGATCTATAAAAGATGCTTGGAATAAAATGTTGGGCATTACTGAAACTAATGCAACAGCAAAAACTCCTATCAAAAATGTACCAACTGAAGCAAATAATACACAATCTTCTATTCAAAATGTACCAACTGAAGCAAATAATACACAATCTTCTATTCAAAATGTACCAACTGAAGCAAATAATACACAATCTTCTATTCAAAATGTACCAACTGAAGCAACCACAATTCCTAAAGGATATGTTACTAATGTAGATGATTTTATATCTAGAAAGAATACGCCAACATTTTCAATTTCTAGTGAAGATTCATTAATTGGATTTAAATCTGGTGGACCAATAGATTCGATGCTTAATAAAGGAGGTTCTAGTGATAATAGTAAAATTCTTGGATCTATTGAAAAGAATACTGATAATACTAATAAAGCACTAGGAATGTTGGCAAATTCATTATTTAAATTGATAGATGTTCTAAATAAACAGACTGCAAATCAAGGAGTAAATGTATATCCAAAACAAATACAACAAATACAAGATAAAAAATCACAAGCATTACAATCAACATCGAGCGCAATTGATGCCGTTCGTAACCAATTCTTAAATTCAATTTATACTACTTAATAACATGGCAACTCCAGAAACACTAGGCCCACCAGCACCACAATCAGTAATGCAAGAATTAACTAATGGAATCAGTAGTGTAATTAATAACGGAACTAATATTTCTACATCTATATCAAATACTGCAAAATCACTTTCTAACGCAATTCAAGGCAACTTAAAAGAATCAATGGTTCACACTAGTTCATCATTAGATAAAACTAAATACGATGTTATTAGAAATTATCCTTGGACATTAACGCCAATGAGTAGTCCAGCAATGGCCAATCGCGTACCTGCTATATATTTATATGAATATCAAATGACTAAGAGCATGTTAATTCGTGGAGCACAAATAGCAGCTAGTAATATTTCAAATTCCTTTAAAACTGCTGGTGCAATAATTACTAGAAATCCACAACCTGAATATTCACATTATACAAGTGATCCTAATAGTACAGATGCTGCATATGATTTGTTATTTGATTATAGTGGTATAACTAATTTTGTATATACATTTCCTTATTATAATACAGAGAACATAAATGCAGCTAACGCATGGACTCAATCGGATGCAACACAAGCAATTGGAAATTTCATTAGTAAAGCTGCTCCATTAGCAGGAAAAGTTGTAGAATTAGCGAATGCTGGAATTGAAATGGTAGCAGCAGCGCAAGGGTTACGATATCCTAATGTTGGGTTTGCGGATAAACCTATGACATGGGCAGAGTCAACAAAAAGAAGTTTTTCAATAGAGTTTTTTTTATATAATACATTATCTTATAATGATATACAAAAAAATTGGGAATTATGTAATCAATTATACTTTCAGAATTCATATGCTAAGATTACAATGACAAATTCATATCCTCCAGTATTTTATAAAGTTTTTATTCCAGGTCAATATTCTTCTCCAGGTGCAATAATGAAAACTTTAAATGTTGAAAATCTTGGTAATATACGAACAATTTTAATGGGTAATGGTATAACTGCAAATATACCTGATGCATATAAAGTTACTATGACATTAGAAGATATGGTTATGCCAAGTAGAAACTTAATAAATAGAGTTAATTTACCACCTATAGTATCTTCTTCAGTTCAAAATCCTTTATCTCCATTAGTTTCCACTCCATATTAAATAATTATATGAATCAAAATTTAATATATAATTTACCTAGATTAAATAGCACAAAATATGAAAATATTTTTAATGTATATACTGATGTTGATAATAATTATTACTATAATTTATTACAAACTATAGTATTTCCTGATAATTTACCAAACTCTTTTTTTGTTCAATATACAGTAGGAAATCAGGATGCATGGTCATTAATATCATATAAAATTTATAATACTATTGATTTATGGTGGATTATACTTCTTGCGAATAAAATTTCAAATCCATTAGAACCATTAATAGCAGGAACTGTATTAAAGATTCCAAATGCTACAGTAGTTAAAGATATATTAGCGCAAATAATTTCATAATATGGCAACGAATACTCCAATTTCGCAAGCATTTTTGTTTCAAAGGACTATAGAACATTTATATTCTAATATTACTTATGATGTTCAGTTTTTTATTATGGAAGTTGATTATGAGTCATTTGATCCAGCAACATCTGACCATCCAAACGTAAAATATAAAATGGGTATATCTCCAGAAGGTATTATAAAATTTACTTTATCGGAAACCCTTGCTGATTGGAATACAAAAGGTGAATTAATATTTAGATATGTTATAGATGGTTCTATTGATACTATTAATAAACAATCAAATACAACACAAAACAATCAAATACGACAATTACAAAATGATGGGAGTGATGTTTTATATGTTAGGATTATTCCAAATGAAAAACAGATGGTTACATTAGCTTCACAAGGAGTTGATATAACTGATTGGAAGTTAGAATATACTTTTGCTATTAATAGGATAGAAGATATTGACAGTCCAGTAGGATTAGAAGGAGTAGCAACTAATGCAGCAAATAAAGTTAAAAAGTTATTTTTAGAAGATTATAAATATCAAAAATTAAAAACATCAAATATTTTATATTCTAGTTATATGCCATCAAAAGGCGAAGCACCAAATAGTAGATCGAATGGTTTAAAAGAAACAGGATTGATATTGAAAGACGTTATTACATTTGCTGGTATTGGAGATTCATTGCCTAAAGACACTGATATTGATAGTTGGGATATTGGAGCGAATAAAACATTTTATACATCAAGTGCGGAAGATATGGCAAGTGATGATTTAAAATATATATTAGATATGCATTCAAGTATTATCAAAACTCCTATTAAATTTAATGTAGGAGAATTAAAATCTACCTTGAAAAATCCTACAGAGGAAAATACTGATGTTTATGACTTTTGTATATTAGAAAATAAAAGAATTTCTACTACAAATGGATTAGATGTTATTAATACTAAACAACCTATGTATCTTGGGGGATTGACGTTAATACCAATGCATAAATATTTTGAAAAGGCTGGAAAAACTGCATCAGAACCAGGATCATTACAAACTGAACATTTTTTTATTACTGATGATTTGCCTGATGCTAATTCATCAGCAAATATTCAACCAAATAGAGCACCATTAAATTCCGGTAAACCAAATAAAACTGATAGTAAACTTGCAGGATATGTGGAAATTTTAAAATACACATTTACTGATATTCCTCCTGATATTAATTCAGCATTATTTAAAAATACTCCAGTTCATAGTACTGATATGAGCACAGGAACTTTTAAATTGGATCTATTAGCAAATCGCGTTGAAACTGCAAGACGATTTATTGCGCAAAAATATATTAATAATTTATATAAGGAATCTCATGGAACTACTGGAAATGAAGAAGATTATTTCCTAATAAATTTAAATAAAACCAAAAGTTTATTTAACATGAATCCTACTTATAGTTTATATGGAGATTCCTCATCTAGTGCAATACGTCAAACTGCGGGATTACAAAAACTTTTAAAATTAGGTGTATTTTTAAATACTGGAATTAATTTTAGAATTAACGGGTTAACATCAAGAAAAACAGGAGTATTTATAGGAATAGATAAACTAAATGGTGCTGATCCAGATTCTAGTTTGGATAATAGACTTTTAGGACAATATTTCGTTATTGCAGTTTCTCATGTATTTGAAGGAACTGCGTATTATAATGATATAACTGCAATTAAAATTCATAATTTTATACCAATTCCTAAATATGCAGGAAATCTTTAAAATGTCGTTTATCCACCACAAACTCTACAACTAGGAGGTTTTGGTGTAGTATTTTGTATTTGATTTGGTGTAGATATAACATTTTTTAATGGTCTAGGATTCCCTTTATTATTGGCAAGATTCTTTATATATGAATTAATAGAAAGTATTACAACAGTTTGATCTACATTTTTTTCAGTTCTTGTTACTTCTTGTGATGTCGTTGCATCATAAACAATTCCTAAATACAAACCATCTTCTTCTTTTGTAATATTAGTAAAATAATTTCCCATATAATTATAATTTTAAACAACATGCGAACCAGTTAATTTCTTTGTCGAGAACTATTGCATCTCTATACATCGCTTCAGATATTTGTAGTAATTTATCAGTTTTAATATCACGAGAAATCTTTTCATCATTATAATAACATTCAAACATTTCTTTTAACAATTGATGATAATTTCCTGCGAATTCTACTTCCTTTTCGATTACATATGTACGAATAGTATTAATATTTTCTTTAGTATTTAATTTATTACATATTTCATCTGCAATATATTTAATATTTGAATCTTTAATTTGTAATATGCCTGAATGCGAATATTGTTGTAACTTTCCGATAATGCTTCTAATATCAGGGTAAATTCCTTTGATCAATTTTAGAAGTTTTGGCATTTCTTCGTCAGTAATTTGTATATTTTCTTGTTTAAGGATATTTATAACTCTTGCTCCAATTTCTTTTATTGGAGGTATTAAGTTAATTGATTGACATCTAGATTGAATTGGTTTGCTTATTTTGTGTAAATAGTTTCCAGTTAAAATAAATCTGCAATTGGTAGCATATTCTTCTATTATATTTCTTAATGCGTCCTGTGCTGAATTCGTCAAATTATCAGCCTCATCTAGTAAAATTACTTTCATTTTACCATCAAATGATTTTGTATGTGCAAATCCATTAATTTTGGTTCTAATAGTATCAATTCCGTTTTCATCAGATGCATTGATATATAAATATTGACAATCTAATATATCATTTACTATTATTTTTGCGAGTGAAGTTTTACCACTACCAGCATTTCCAGTAAATAATAGATGGGGGATTTCTTGTTTAGTTTTTAATGATTGAAAATATTCTCTATCTTCAACGCTTAGAATTAAATCACTAAATTGTTTAGGTCGATATTTTTCACACCACAAGTTTTTAAATTCATCAGATTGCAACATATTCTCTATATTACCCTAAAAAATATAAAATGCAAGAATTATCCTACTATGAATTGTTGCCCATTATATCCTGTACCTTCTCCAAGATTTTGTGCTCCTTGACGAATTGCATTTGCTTGTAACCAATTAATAAGTGCAGCTTCTTTATTTTTTGGGACGATGAATGTTCCTTGGATTGTATTAACGATGGTTTCCATATATTATAATTATCATAATATTTTGATTTTTCCACAATAATCATTAAATATTTCATATATGGAAATAAATTTAGATGATGATTTAAATAATCAAGCAAAAATGGTAGATGATTTTATGGATAATGGAGATATTGATACACTTTTAAGTCAACTTTCTTCGGGATATCCAAAACATCCAGAACCAATTAAAGAACCTGAAGTTGAATTGACTGAAGATGATTTAGAGAAATTTATATTAAAAAAATCGAGCGCATTAATAGATTTAAGTTTGGATTCAGTAAAAGATTTAAAAGATTTTATTACCTCTGGTCAAAATCCAGACGAAATATCTGCATTAGCGTCATTAATAACATCTACAACTGGAGCAATTGAATCTTTAAATAAATTACATCTATTAAGAAAAAAACATGAAATGACGAAAGAAATAAAAGCATTAGATTTTGCTAATAAAAAGGAAATTGTTAAAGCACTTCCTGCGGGAAATAATATAACAAATAATACTCAAGTAATTGTAGCGTCTAGAGAAGAAATTATAAAACAAATGATGGGAATTCCTATTGAAGAACCTGAAATGATTGTTATAACAAATGAAATAATATCAGAATAAACTAAATTTTTATATAAATAATAACAAATGAGCTATTACGGAACAATTACAATTAACGGGTCTGAATGTATAGGAACCTCTCTATCTTCTATTAATGTTAACTCTAATAATTTTGATACATTATTATATGGTCTAAGTGGAAAAGTTAATATAATAGCTAATTCATATTTTCAAGAAGCATGTAATACTGTTGTTGATTGGGAAAACGGATCAGGGGATACGAATCACTTTTATTTAATGGCTGATAATACGGTTAGAGCAAATGGATATAATGGTTATGGACAATTAGCAAATAATTATGTAGGTTATAGAGCAACTGAACCAGAAATTTGTAGTATAAATGGATGGAATCCTAATGATACTGGAGATTCAATTAAGAGTATATATTGCACAACACGTTCTACATATTTACTTTCTACATTGGGAAAAGTTTGGGTTTCAGGATATGTAAATTATGGGACTGGTGGTGGAGCTTCTAGTAATGCTGATAATGCAAAGCTTAACGTTTTTTGTAGTATACCGATATTATCTAATGTTAAAAAACTTGAATTATCTAGAAATCCAGTTGGTTATGATAATTCAGGATTTTCTGCTTATGCATTAAAAACTGATGGCACAATATGGTCTTGGGGATGTAATAATGCAGGACAATTAGGAGTAGGAAATACAACCGATCAACATACACCAATACAAATAGATCCTTCAAATACTGCTGGATTAAATACATATTATACTGATATAATTGCTGGTGGTTATACTACAACAGGTATTATGTTTGCTATTGCAGTTAAAGCGGGTAAAGTATATATAGTATCATGTGGATATAATGGATTAGGACAATTAGGACAAGGTGATAATATAAATTATTTATTACCAACTATAATATCTTCTATATCTAATATTACAGTAGGTACCTCAAATAGTATAGTATCAATCAAAACTAGTGGATATGCTAATACTACAGGTTCTTCTACATATTTTATAACTTATGGAGGTAATGTATATTCTTGTGGTTATAATACTTATGGACAATTAGGGCAAGGAACATATAATACTCCTGCTACGCAATATAATACTCCTACTATAATATCTGGACTTAATAATATAATAGATTTACAATGTTCTTGTGAAAGCACCTCGGTATATGCCCTTAGTAGCAATGGTGTGGGATATTGCTCGTTATATTCGTGGGGATATAATGGAAATGGACAATTAGGATTAGGAGATGTAACACAAAGGAATTCTCCAGTTTTAACTTCTATGACTAATGTTAAAACTGTTAGTAGATCAGATTATTCCACTCTTATTACTAGAGACATAAATCAAACTGGAAATATATCAGTATGGACATGTGGTTATAATGGTTATGGACAACTTGGTATTGGTAATAATGTTCAGCAAAATTATTTTGTACAAGTTCCATTAGCAATTGGTAGTGGAGTTAAAGTTATAAAAGCAAGAATGGGAAGTCCTGAACATAATATATATAATAATTTACAAATATTATTATCAAATGGTAGAGTATTGACATGTGGATATAATGGAAATTATGCGGATGGAGCGTTACCTAATCAAGATGGTGGATCAATTCATTTACCAAATATTGTTAGGTTTACCTAATTAAAATTTGGTAAAATAAAACCCCCAAAATTTATTATATTTTGGGGGTTTTTAGTTTTAATTGTTAGTAGTTGATTAAATTAATTCGCATTTACCTCCAGAACATGATTGAGCACCTAATGAATCTATATTTACTGAATGTTCGCTTTCTATTACATCGCTCCAATCAATATCTTTATATTCTCTTGATAAATCATTCCATAATTTAATATTATGACAATCTTTTAAACAATAAGTCATTTGTTTAATACTATTAACTCCATTAAAATATCTATCAGCAAATTGTCTCGCTCTACGAATCCAATCTAATTTTAATTTGATTATTTCATATTTTTCATATTCTTCTAGATGAGTATAAAATTTTATTGTATGTTCTTTTAATTTTTTGATATATTCTTTATCAGTATATCCATTCTTTTTTGGTTGTTTTGGTTCTATTGGTTCTTCTATCTCTTCCAACTTCTCTCCAATACCCACAATAGCGTCACATGCTGCCCATAGATTGTCATTAAATGCTTTTAGACCATCTACTATCAATCCACTAGCAAAAAGTCCTGCTTCGCCATATTGTGAATTGTATTCAGTTATACTAGGAACAGAACAGAATGGTGCTTGTGGGTAATCTTTATCTCCTGATGCGGGTAATAATGAAATTCCTGCAAACCATTTCTTATTATCATATATAAATTTACTAACATCGTCCCATTCTTCTGGTTTTACTGTAATTGTATTTGAAACATTATGTCTTACTGAAGGATCAGTGCATCTTTCAGGACGAGTTCCATATTCTACCCAATTTTTTTGAGTTAATTTAACTTTTTCCAACAAATCAACAGCTTTTATTTGATTTTTTGTAATTGATCCTAATGGAACTTCGCATAAAAAATTTATAACATAATCTGTATTATTAGCAGACCAAACTGATTTCTCTACTGCTAATGGATTTGTTTTCATGAAATGTCGCAACGGAAATTCTAAACGGTTTGCTTGTACTCGTCTAAAATATCGTTTTGCATGATGTGGATGCACACCACTTGCACTACCTAAAATACAAGAAGTGCTTCCTGCTGGTTTGACACATGTAGCTCTTGCGCATGGGTTTATCCCTATATATCCTGCAATAATCTCATTTACTTTTAATACTTCTAGTGCTGCTAATCTTTGATATTCTTCATTAAAGATTATATCAGGACTATCCATCATGCCTGTCATTGATACGCCCAATAAAGCTTCTTTTTTAACTATATCTTCTGATATTTTTCCTAAATATGGAAAATCTGTATAAGCTGCTTGCATCGTCCCTATTATTGCTCCTGCTCTTGCTGCTTGTAAGAAATCTTCTAAAGATTTTATTTTTTTTGCGTTAATTTCAGTTAAATTACAGAATTGAACACCACTTTCTCCCGTTTCTAATCTAGGAATCATTCCAATTTCGACACAGTTAGAGACATTAACACCACCAGTCCAATATGTATGAGTATTATTATCTACGGTAATATCAAATACTTCTTCTTCTGAAATAAATTCATTGTTTATTATATCATATGTTTTTTTATTAAAATTTCCTTCTTTTTTATTTTCTAAAATCGAATTCAACTTTTCGGTTTTGTAGTTTTGTATAAATCCTATAATATTAGAAAATTTATCTATATCAGTTGTTATATTTAAATCATAACTTTTTCTACATGTATATGTTCCATTTGAAAATTGTATAGTATTACTTTTATTTGTAGTATAATATGAACGTATACCTATAGATGATAACATTAATTGGACTTTTTCTATCACATTAAAAGAAGATGCTTTTAATGTAACTCTTTTACCACAAATACTTCCGTTAGCAGAATATAATCCCCTTAAAAATCCACAAACTTTATTTTTATTTTCATATATAAATCTAGAAGGTATTATTCTATTATATGTTAATGGAATTTCTGTATTTTTAATTGTAGTAGTTATTTCATATGCTCCATGATGTAATTTATTCCTATCTTTTATTATAAGATTTGATATTTCGCTATTAAAATAAACATTATCGTGTTCCCCTATTATTAGATATACTAAATTATTACTTGCTTCATGAACTGATCCATCACCAAATACTAACCCATCCATTACATCTTGTATATTAATTGATATATTATTTTTATATTCTCCATGTAAAATATCAATAGATTCACAATCTTTTGCTTCTATTTTTTCGCCATTAGATATTAATCTATGATTTTCTGTTCCGTAAAAATTTCCAGATGTTGTTCTATAGTTATAAACTTTTTTTATACCAGTAGACCATTTTTTTATCACATTTGTCCAACCAGTTTCGGACCAAATTTTATCACCTTCTTTTATATCCCCTATTGTGGATATTCCATTAGGTGTTAATACCGTAGCCCAAGATGGTTGGCAAGGATTATATACTATATCTTCATTATCAAGCCATACAAATCCTGGTTCTCCAAATTCTTTTACAAATTCCATAATTTCATAGAATTCTTCACGAGTTGTTTTATCTTTTATTAAAGCTACAGAATTGTTACTACGACCCCTTTGTGGATTTTTAATAAACCAATCTCCAGTTTTTGCCTTTAGCATTTCATTATCACTTTTACTAAAAATACAAATAGTTGCTGATCGTCTAATTCCTCCTGATAATACAGCATCAGATGCATGCATTATAATATCATATGCATCAATAGCATGCATACGATTTTCATTTAACGAAATCCTATAATCTAATATTGCTTTAATTTTAGATATAGCAACTTCCAACCCTTTTGATCCAGGTGCTTTAAATCCTCCTGTGATTGGCGCACCTTCCGGTCTTATATTAGATAAATCGAAATCTATTTCAAAACCTTGATAATCTTTCCATATATTATCATTATTACTAAAATATGAATTAACTAAAACCCCAATTGAATCACTCCAAGATTCTATAGTATCTTCTACTATAAAAGTTTTTTTCCCTTTTGTTCGCGTTTCTATATTTGGTAATTTATTTATATGTTTATCTTGAACAGAAAATCCAACACCACATCCACATAATAAAAGATACATACATTCTTGAAATGCTTTTGTTCTATCTATATAAGATACTGAACAATTATACATTTTTGCGTTTTTTTTAAGAATTGGATCACCACCAAATTGTAATGCTCTTTGTGCTCCTAAAACTCTCTTTTTTAATACCTGTTCTTTTGCAAAATTGAAATCTTTCCTAAAATTTTCATTTTTTTCTAATATATCTTTAAACTTACGTTCATGCATTTCAAAAACTCTATCTACAGTTTCCTGCCATGTTTCTCTGCGTTTTTTATCTTTGTTGTATTTCGCATATTTTGCGTAGAATGTATAATCTTGAAGTGCTCGTATTGACATAATATTAATTTCTTTGTGTCTATTAATTATGACACAAAACAAAAAAATCTCAACATTATATTGAGATTTTTTAATTATTTTTATATCATCTATATGTTACATTTTATAACTTCCACTACCGGGTTTTGTATCATCCCATTTATTTCCCCCTGCGATTTTAGTATCACTTGATGCATAATTTATATGATCATCTTCTTTGCCATCAGTTTTTTTGGTTTTATATTTTTCAGGATCATTTAATTTTTCCTTTCTTTTTAAACTATCAGGAACTGGACCTCTACCACCTCCATCAGTATGAAGAACAAGAACACCAATAGGAACAGTCATTGGTGATGTGTAAAATCCAGGATTTCCTTCAATTACAACATCAGCAAAAATTCCATCAGGGGCTTCTGTTCCTCCACGATAATTTTGTGATGTTGTCGGATATATACTTTTTAATACACTAATTCTAAGAATTTTATCAAAATCTTTTTCCATACAGCTTGCAACTAAATCCCTAAGACTTTGCCCTACATTTTTAAAATATTCATGTTTTAATGTGTCTTTTTGAAATGTAATTCTATCACCACCCATAAACCCACCTTGCTGTCCTCTTTCATTTGATGCAGATTCTAATAAAGTTTTATATAATAAATCGAAATTTTCAGTCATATGATATTATTTAACACTTTCTTCTATAAATAATATAGATAATATGGCAATTCGTATAAAAACCTTAGATAATATATCCAATACAAAGACACAAATGGGGTCTATCTATCGTGATTTATACTTAGATATCACATATTCCAAACTTGTAAGCACTAACATTAATTTTCCTAATTCTATTCGTGGAGGGGATATTAAAATTAGTGAAGATGTTGCCGCAATTGAAAACTCTTTACATAATTTATTTTCAACAAGACCAGGACAAAGAATTTTATTTCCTGAATATGGTACGAATCTTGATTATTATTTATTTCAACCAATATCACAACAAGCAGGTGAATCAATCGGAAATACTATATTAAATAAAATTTCTATTTATGAACCAAGAGTTAAAATTAAAGCGATAAATGTAGTTGCACAACCTGATAATAATCAATATGTAATATCAATATATATGGATATTATAGTATTAAATTTAGTAAATGTCCAATCGACTTTTGTTTTTAATGTTAACACTCAAACATTTACGATAATCCAATCACAATAATAATTTATGGCAACAAATAATACGAATTTTAATAATTACAATATACCATCAAATGAATATGTTGCCTTTGATGCAACTTCATTACGACAATTAATTTTAGATCGACTAAATACTACACAAGTTTTTACTGACCAAAATTATATAGGAAGTAATCTTGCATCAGTTATTGATATTGTGGCTTATACATTTAATACATTAATGTATTATTTAAATAAAACTGCATCTGAATCTATGTTTACAGAGGCACAGTTATATGAAAATATAAATAGAATAGTAAAATTACTTGATTATAATCCATTAGGATATCAAACTTCTACATTGCCATTTTCAGCAACTGTAGATACATTAAATGCAGGAACTTATACTATACCTAGATATACTTCAGTTAGTGTTAATGGTATAAAATTTTCTTTTAATTCCGAGCAAACATTTGTTAAAACTGTATCACTAAGTTCAGAAGGATTAACAGAGTTAAGTAGTCAAGCATTATTATATCAAGGTAGTTATCAGGAATATCCTTTATATACAGCAATTGGAGATGAAAATGAAATGGTATTACTTTCTCCTGCAACTAATATTAATATCGATCATTTTAATATTGATGTTTATGTAAATAGAAATAATTTAGGTATTTGGTCGCAATATACAAAAAGTAATAGTCTATATTTAGAAAATAGTATAGCAGAAAAATATGAAATCCGATTAAATGGTAATAATCAATATGAAATCACATTCGGAGATGATATTAATGGAGTAAAACTACAACCGAATGATAAAGTTGCAGTATATTATCTACAAAGTGATGGAAGTGTTGGCGAAGTTGGTAAAAATGCTATAACATCCGCTAAAGCAACTGAATATAATACAACACAATTTAATCAGATTATTGCAAGTGTATTATCAAATAATTCTTATGATATAATATCAAATTCTGATTTAGCATATATATCATTTTCTAATAAATCTGCATCTACTCCAGTTCAAACTATTCAAACACCGGATGAAATACGTGCTGCAGCTCCTTCTGTTTTTCGTAGTCAATATAGATTAGTAACAGAAAATGATTATAAATCTTTTATAAATACTAATTTTTCTAATTTAATATCTGATGTTACAGTTGTTGATAATATTACATATACAACACAATATTTACAATATTTTTATAATTTAGGATTAACTGACCCCTCTTTAAATGGTAGAGCATTATTTAATCAATTTCAATTTTCAGATGCATGTAATTTTAATAATGTTTATTTATTTATTGTTCCTAGAACTGTAGATAATACAACATTATCATATTTATTACCACCACAAAAGGAATTAATTACAACTTCTGTACAATTATTAAAGAGTATGACTGCTGAAATTGCATATGCTGATCCTGTATATAAAGCAGTAGCAATAGGAACTAATTCTAATAATTCTAATACAAATATTACCGTTACTGATGAAAGTTTAAGTCGATTATATATTAAAAAAAATGTATATAATAATAGAGATAATTCATCTATTATTAAGGACGTTATAAATATATTTACATCATATTTTAGTAAATCTAATCTTACATTAGGACAAACTCTTGATATTACTTCACTATCACAACAAATATTAAATATTAATGGTATTGATAGTTTTTATACTGGAAGAATTGATAATAGTGTTCAAATTAATGGATTGTCGTTATTTATATGGAACCCTGACTATTCATCATTAGATACTTTACAGACAACGAATAATATAGTATTTAATTTTTTCGAATATCCATATTTATTCGATTTAAATAATCTTATTAATAAAATAGTAATAATATAATATGTCAAATTTAACATCAAATTTTACTTTAGCATCAGATTCAATTGGATATATATACGCAACTGAATTTACCTTTGTTAATTCTAATACAGGTATAAATAATAGTAGTGTTCAACTTATTTGGAATCTTGGGGATGGAACTTATATTTATAATGAAAATATTGTAAATCATATTTATAACTATGCTGGAATATATACAGTAACGCTTTCTACATTTGATGCTTATAATAATTTTAGCACCTCAAATATGAATATAACTGCATCATCTTATGTTGATGATTATGTTACATTTTTCGCATTACCAACTGCTTATGGTCTTGTCGGTATGCCAACAACATCACCATTTATCGTTCAAGTATTTTCTGCACAAATACCATTATCATCTGAACCTCTTATATTAGAATTATATGCTGTTAATTCTAAATCTATACCATATCAAGAAGTTCCTGAAAAGTGGAATTTTATAAATCCTACATGGAAATTTACAACAGATCCCGCAGGAATAAATGCAGTAACTAATATAGTATTATCATCACAACCTATATATTATAATAATACTGTTGTTGGAGCATCCGCAGAAGCATCAGTTTATTATGTTGATAGTATTGGTAGTGGTGATATTACAAATAATTGTCCATTATTAATATCTGCAACATTACAAACATCTGGATTTATCAATCCATTAGATTCGAATATATATTCATATAAAAGTTTTTCTAATAGTAAAGTATCTCGTGCTGTTACTACATGGCAAGTTGGAGATATATCTCCTGATTATTTAAGAGTTACTGGAAATTATATTGACGAAATTTATCCACAAAAATGGACAAATGTTAAAATTCCTACTATGATTACTGCACATAGTTATAGTAGAGATTATATTCTTAATGAACGTACTGATGGTATTGATATTGCTACTGGCGTAGTATTTACATATCCTAATAGTAATATCGAAGGAGAAGTAAATACTATAAATTTTAAATTATCTTCACAAACAGGTATGACTTCAATATCTTGTGAAGATACTCCATTATATTTTATTGCTACTGATGATAATGGATTTAGAAATGGAGGTTATAGATTTACTACAGTTACCTCATCTAGTGCGTTTGATAATGTAACATTAATCGCATATACTACAGCAAATAATATTTCTGTAGGTGATTATAAATTTCAATATCCTTCTAAATATGCTCCTAATAATTTTGTTGTTATTCCTACTCCAGATATAGGATCTATTAGTAAAATTATATATACCCCACAACCTACAATTTCAGTTAATTGTCCTACTGTAGATTATTATAGAAGTAATGGATTAGTAGTAGAAGGATCTATTTTAAAATTTCCTGTTCCGGTAGTAACTAATAATAATACTTTTAACTATAATATGTCTGGATTTTCTGGTATATATGGTATAGCAATTGATCCTAGAAATTATGAAATTTTAGCAGTTGATGGTGAACAAGATTGTTTATATAAATTTTCAAGTTTTGGAGTTTTATTAAGCACATTAAATCTATCAAGTATTATAACTGAAGATCCTGTAACTAGTCCAACTACTCCTTCATATATAAGTATTGATAAACATTTTAATATATGGATTTCTTTATATAATAGTTTATCAGTTTTAAAGTTTGATAAGAATTTTAATTTTCTATTTGCGATATGTCCTAATAATACTCAAGAATTTGGATTATATGATGATTATTTAATGAAACCTCCTGTTGTAGAAACTGATAGGAATAATGATATTTGGGTTACATATTGCAATCCAAATTCTAGTGCTCTTATTAAATATACATCAGCAGGATTATCATCAGTTAATATTACCTTATCAGCAAATTCAACTCCTATGAATATTGCAGTTGACAAATTAAATAATATTTGGGTTACTGAATCGTTTGGCACATCAACATCAACAACTTCGGGTACAATTTTAGGAAGAATAAATCAATATAGTAAAACCGGAACATTATTAACATCTATTTCTGGTATAAATGTTCCTAATTATATTTCATTGGATGCCAATAATAATATTTGGTTTACATTTGGGGTAAGAAGTTTTGGTTATATAGATCGTGTTAGTAAAACTATTATAAATACTTGGTCGTTTAGTATACCTTCCACTACACTTAATGATACTTCGCCAAGAGTAATATTTTCTCCATCATCTGAAATATTATCACCATTTGAAGATGATGAAGAAATTGGCGCATTATCAGTAGATGTGTATAATAGAGTTTGGGTAGTTGATGCTATAACAAATAATGCACATATGTTTAATGCTGATCCAACATTTAATACAAATACTGATGTTACTGTTATTAATGCAAAACAAAGACCTAATTTAATATACTATTTTTCTGATACTGATGATACTATTGTAAGTGTAGTAAGTTCAAATATTGCAAAATCTGCAAGTGTTACTGGAGATTGGACTGGAAATGTATGGTATCAAAAATATGCAGAAGATTTATCATCTAATCTAATATTATCTGGAGTATCCGCACCTTTTAATGTTGCAGATTTTAATAATTCATATGAGATAAGAAAAGTTAATGAAAGTTTTAATATGGCAGGATATATGAAATCATTAGCATTTCCAGAAGTTTTATATGATAATACGCAATTATTTGATGAATTTTTACCTGCTGTTGTTGGTGATGGAACAATATCGAATTCAAATCTTTTTGAAGATATGGGAAAAGAAATTTATTCAAAAATTGCAAATTTTACATCAAATGTGTCAGATGTAGATACATGTAATATAGATCAATTAAAATCTTTAGCATTTGAAATTGATCAACCATTATTTGATTATGGTAACAATTTTCCTGCTGAAATAAAAAATATGTTAGATCTTGCATCAGTATCTCGTCAAAGGTTATGGGGATGTAATTTAAGTGGAACAAATACATTAACAAATAATATTATCGATTGGAATAGTCCATATACAACATTAGATATGACACTTTCCGCTGATTGGTATATAGAAAATGGAATTGTTGATAGTATATTCAATTATTTACTAACAAAAAATTTATGGATGGATGTTCAATGAAATTAATTTTTTTATTGATAAGTAATTGAATAATCTGTGCAAACTTTATTTAATACTCCTCAACAACTAGAAAAATATTCAAATCCTTTGAGATTAGTATCTCCTGATTTAGATAAAGATTTTCCATTTTCTTTTAAAGATTGGTATGCAACATATTCAAATGTAATTCCTGATCAAGCATATAAACAATATAATCAATATTTAATAACTTGGTATCAAAATAAAAATCAAACTGAGACAAATTCTTTAAATTTAATTCGTATAAAATATTTAAATTTATTAAACGGATTACAGATGTTTTTAACTGATATAGAGAAAGAAACATGGTATAGTAATGTTAATCTTAGTGATGAAAAGGAATTATTATTAGAAATTCCATTTTTTGCAACTAAATTAAAAAATATTTCTTTATATTATTTACAACAAAGGAAAAAATTAAAAGAAACAAAATTAAAATATAACTTGGTAGGTTCTGTAAGAGGAGGAATACAAGAATTAACTGATGTTATATTATCTAATTATAGTAAAAGAAGTAATACTTATATAACAGTTCCTGCTTCAGTATGGACAAATTTACCAGAACTAAGTGCTATTAATGATACAATTAATATAGAAATAGAAGAATTATATGATGATCATCAATATTTTGATAGAAGTTTAGAGATTCCACTATCTAGTTACATAAATAATCAAGACATAACAACAGAAACCTATTTTAATAGTTTAGGATTATCATTAACATCTTTAGATTGGGCATACTCAGCAGGAACTTTTGATCTATCAGCATTAAATCTATCCGCAATAGATTTAATTAACGATCAAGGAAAATATTTAGGAGAATCGAAATATACTATTAATGTTCAAGCATCAAGTATTTCTAATGATTATTATGCTGTAAATATAGTAGAAGGTAATAATTTTTTCTACTATCCATTTGGTGTATATGAATCATTAGCATATAGTTATCCAATATATAAATCCCTTCCATTAAGTTCTGCTAATATTGAAACTCTTGGAATTGGAGGATCGAGTATTGATTTAGCAGATACTATTTTTGTTAAAAGTGTTGATGGAATAAATGGCGCATGGTTAAATTATAAACAGTATGATATTTCTAATGATTTATCAATTAATGCTTTTTTTGGTGCAAATTCTAAAACAATATTTAGATATCCATTTGCAGGATATGGATTAAGTGGAGATTCATTAGAATGGACTGGTCCATCCTTAACCTATGATCCAACATTTACATATTTGGATAATAGATATAAGAAAGCAATTGAAGAAATTTATTGGAGTTCTATTTATTCTGTAAGTTCAACATTACCTATTAATATTAATAATACAACATTAGTAGATTATGGAGCATATGCAAATTCTTTATATACTCATGCTAATAAAATAAGAACATGGGATATCGCTCCTGATATATCCCAATCGTCTTATAATGGAGATATATCAGAAGCATGGTTATATAAAATTACAAAAACTAATTTATCAATACTTTCAGGAGATTCTACTACTATTAAATGGCCATATACCAAATTAGATGATAATATTATTACGTATATTGATGCATTTCCTGATGTTTCTACTACTAATATATGTAATTCTATGCCATTATCGGCTTTATATATACCATACGCGACAGCATCTAATCATATAAGTTCTGCGGATATTATATATAAAGTTCCTAATTATCAATCCACACAATCAAATGCGTTAGAATGTGCATGGCTATCAGGATCAGATATTACAAAAAATAATTTTAAAAGTATTTCACAAAAAGGGTTTACTGCAAATTTTAAATCAGGAACAAAAACTAGATTTGTTTGGACTGGTAATGATACTTTAGTTAATACTATATTTATTTCAACGAAACATGAAAATAATTGTTTATATTTAAATAATTTAAATGCTAATAATAATGCATTATGCACATGTAGACAAGTTCAATTCACCCCATTTGGACATAATGGGATGAATTATACTGATTTTGGAAGTGTTGCGGATTTTATAGCATTAGATACATTTTCTCCTTTGGAATTTGATTTAAATACTTGGGTTGGTAGTGATTTATTAGGATATAATAATAGTTCAGATTTTACATGGTTTAATTCAACATTATCTACTCCAAATTGGGGATATGGAAGTTGGAGTAATAATATGTTGCTTAAAAAAGGAAGTGCTTATATCTATTATAGAACTACTACATCAACACAAGATTTAACCCTTTCTGCATTTCCTGATTATACAGTTAGACATGCATATACTTCAAATAATACGATATGGATAAAAGGATTTCATGATGTTGCTAATGATATTTGGTATAATGGAAATAAACCATCGGATATGATTTTTAATGCTAATGACGTATTATTATATCAAAAAACACCGATATCTTCATTTATATTATCAGGGTTTATTAATGGAGATAATGATGTAAGTAAAAATATAAATACAATTTGGTCTACTTATGATCATGTTGTTATAGACCAACCAAATATAGGTTCTATATATGTAAATTATCCAACCAATAGTAATATAAATGTTTCATCCTTAACCGCAACGTATCAACAATATCCAAGCGTATTAATGAATGATATATCAGCAATTCATTGGAAATTAACTGATCCTAATGGAACTATATATACATCCGATCCAGTTATAAGAAATATTTCTTATAATATTACGGGAACATCATCATATACATCAACTATAACTAATGTAGTAGTCGATTCTAATTTTGTATTATCATTTGTTCCTAATCTTACTGGAAATTATTTAGTATCACTTTCAGCATATATAAACTCAAATGCATTTAGTAAGTATCCAGGTATATTAAATAATGGAATTTATGCATTTACTAATATTCCAGTGATATCAGCATCAACGCAACAAACATATGTTCCGTCTATTACATCATATAGCACACCAGTTCCTGGATTTGTTTTAGAAACGGATTTATATGGTTGGAATTATAATATATTTACATATGATGGTAAATCTTTAGGGGCTAGACCTATTTGGGTTAAAGGGTATACAGATAAATCAGTTGTAACTAATAATAAATCTATAGAAAGTTGGGGTTCATCACTAAGCGTAGTTGATTTACATAATATAGTATCACAACCAATAATATCTGATATAGTATTGAATAGTGATATTTATTTCGAATATCAAAATAATTCTAATGATCTTTCTTGGAATCAACCAATTACATTACGAAAGAGAGTTAATACCACAACTTGGAATAAAATATTAATGAATAGTAAAACTACTCAATTATCAAGTATAGTTGGTAATTCTTTAGTATTAAATGCTAGTGCATTAGATATTCCTAGTGATATTATTCTTAATAACTATGTAAATAATAATTTAGTAGAAATATATTATAATTCATTAGGTAATTTTGTATGGAATATTACAGCAGTAAAGGCAATAACTAATACATTAACACAGAGCGATTTTTCATTAAGTTCTGCAATTATAAGTTATCAACCATATGCAAATCTTTCTAATAGAAATTATCCTTCTTTTGCGTTAATTCCTACATTACAAGATTTATATACTGAATATGATAGTGGTGGATATTTTATTCCTAATAATTTAGGGGCTTCAGTATATGTTGGTAAAAATTATACATCAATTTATAATACATCTTCTATTCAAGTTTCTGCATTAGTAGAAGATTCGAAATTTATAGTTGGTGGCAGGGGATTATCAAAAAAGGATACGTATACTCCATATAATATAATAAAGGAAGATAATACATGGATGAAAGAATCTATATTAACAGGAAATTCAGCAGGAAATGTTGATAGAGCAATTTCTAAAAAATATCAAAAATTTATACCATACCAATCTGATATTGAAACTCATAATAATGGTAGTTTAGGTGTTATTAAACCGAATAGTCGTCATAGTCCTTGGGGGGGATATCAAGATAGTGTTTGGACAGATACTAAAAATTACCCAATTAATTTTGCAGGGGAAGTTAATGTAAATTCATGGGTAGAAACTCAAGTATTAAAAACTACTGGTAAACAAATGTATAATTGGTGTTCAGATATATTTGGAAATCAATATACCTTATATAAGAATATAAGTAGTGTATCTCCCATTGAACGAAATGAAGTTCTTGGTGAACTTTGGATTAGAACTAATGGACAAACTGTTAATGCAGCAAATATTGCATTATCATCTATATTTTCACCATATATTAATTCTAATTTATATGATGAATTAACTGGAAATGGTATTAAAAATTTTGATATATATTTTGATACTATGATTATTGAAACATCTGGAGTATTAATAATAGAAACTTTAAATTATGATTATTCAACAGATAAAATTACGGGACAGTCAAATAAATCAAAATATCTATCATTAGCATTACCATTAACCTCTAATATAAATAAAGAACTTAATAATACGAATTTAAATGATTATGATTTTGCTAAAATTGGTGAATATTGGTTTTCTCCGATAGAAAAACAACTTATTGTTAGTGTGGTTTGGTTATCTTCTGGAGTTTTTAATGTAGAATTATATAGTTTAGATATAAATACAAGCAATTTTCAAAAGATATTTCCAAATAATTTTCAAGATGCGTCAGTATTTATGGCATTATTAGGATATTCTAATATTGTTGATAGACCATTATTAAGTTATGATTATGTCTCTAAAGAATATTTATTATCTACGATAGTTAGTAATATTTCTGGTTTTAATGATTTAATAGAAGTTTATATTAAAAATGTTTATGGATATCCTTTAATTAATATTGGAGTATATACAACAACTAATAATGAACCTTTACCTCCAATATTAGGAAATTTAGAATTAACTAAAACTACAAATATACTATCAACTACCTTATCATCATTTGTATTTAATCTTTATGCATTAAATACAGTAACAAATTATACATTAATTAATAATACATTTAATTTTGTATCATTAAATTCTACTACTGGAGTTTTAAGTGGAATACCAACACAAATAGGTGATTATATGATACCAGTTAGACTTACTAATAATTATGGGTATACTGATTATAATTTTAATGTAATATCAACATAATTAATAATATGACATCTAATTTCTATATTTTAAGCGGATCAACAGTGTCAAATACCTTTAAATGGAATGGCATATATCCAACAACATCATCTAATGCAACATTTGTAGGATATGATATAGAAGGATATGCACCAGAATTGACGGTTAGTTTTAAAAATACTTCAACATTAGATAATTTAACAACAAATGATTATGCATATTATATATGGGATTTTGGAGATTATTACAATCAATATACAAACACTATTACAACATCTTCAAAAGAAAATGTATCCCATACATATACAATGCCCGGTAAATATTCTGTATCTTTAACTATTCAAGAAAATATTTTATCTTTATTATCTATAGTTACACCTATTACTGAAAATAAATGTTTTGGTAAATTTTGTAAAACATGGAATTGGTTAAATTTACAATCCAATACTCCTAATTTTCTTACTTGGAAAGATGTTAGTACAATTGGAAATAATACAGCAACTTGGGGAAATTCTAAAATTGTAGATGCTAGTTGTAATACACAAACTTCTAATTATTATGCAGTTTCATATACGCAAAGTTCATTAATTGATGCGATAGAAGTTTTAGAGATTTTACCTATAGCAAAGTTACATACTAATATAAATCCAGCAATTGGAACATCCCCATTAACTATACAAATATGTCCAAGTGCATCATTATGTGGTAGTTTTCCATATGAACGTATAATTTGGGATTTTGGTGATGGATCTGACATTAAAACCGTTACTAGATATTCAACCCCTGATACTAGTTTTATATATACTGGAGCATATCCAAATGATATAAATGATCCTAGAAATTATAACGCAATTCATACATATACAAAAATAGTTAGTTCAATATCATCATTCTATCCTTCTATTACAGCATATAGTATGAATACCAATCAGAATTCTATAGCAAATACTGTTGTTGGTCCTATTTCATATGATACTATAAATAGTGCTCCATTGCATATTATGAAAGTTCGTAATAGTATTAATGGTAATATGTACGGAATTCAAACTGGTAATAATTTTTCTATTATTAATACAAAATCAAGAGCGGAATTAACAACATTTCCGACGATTAGAACAATAGATCCTGTACACCCAATTATTATACCAATATTAGGTAAAAATGCATGTTATATTGGATTTGGTGCAGGTACAGGATCACGTTGGAATGAACATTGGTTATATGATATGACATGGAATAGCGATTATCAAAATCTATTATTTTCTGGATTTTTACAAGATTCTATTTTATTAGGAAATGCTATTAATATTAATAACTTAATAAGATTAACGCCAAATATTGGAGATACTAGTGGTAATATATATTATAATAATCCTCAAATTATTATTGATAAAAATGGCAATTTAATAGATTGGAATGCAACATTTACAGTTGCAATGGGTGGTGGTTATGGACATGCAGATGGTTTATCATTTATATTACAAAGTAATACTAATATTGCTGGAGGTGGAGGTGGTGGATTAGGTTATAGTAGTATTTTAAATAGTATATCAGTAAGTTTAGACACATTTTATAATTCAGAATTTGATCCAAATACTAATCATGTAGAAATCGATGTTAATGGCGATGTTGCATCATCACTTATTACCGCAAGTCCTATATTCACCATGTCTACTCCAATATTACCAATATATGGAGTTCAAGGAACACCAGTATATGTTTGGGTTGATTATGTATCAAGTATTATGAATATTTATATATCACAAACTAACATAAAACCCAACACGGCATTAATATCATATGCAATAGATTTAAGAACATATTTGACAACTACCACTATTTAAATTTGAAAATTGATATATTTTGATTAAATAGTTTTTAACAATTAACTCTATAATAAAATGATACAAAAACCTTATGCACCAGCTGCAATACCTCAAAGTGGGCAATATCCTACAACAAATCAAGGATTCCCACAATCTAATTTATTAGGGGCATTTATATCTAAATTACCATACGCTTATCAAATTATTGATTCAATGGTAAGAAAAAATCCTAAATATGAAATTTTTAGAGATGTTACATCAAGAAGAGATGATTTAATAAATGATGAATCTATATTTGTTTCTCAACCCAATGATCCAAATTTAGGCGATAGCACTTCAGCAGGTATTATCATTAATAAAGATTATCAAGCATTTGTTTATGCAAGTGTAGATAAAGATAAAACTAATCGATTAATGGATTATAGAAGAATGGCATCATACGCAGAAATGGCAGACTGTATGGATGAAATTGCAGATGAATGTATCGTAAAGGATGAAAATGATAACATTGTTACGTTTCAATTACGAGGAGATTATTCTCAAGAAATAAAAGATACTGTAGAAAAAGAATTTAAAAAGTTTATTAATATTTATGACTTAGAAGATACTGGTTGGGAATATTTTAGACAGTTTTTAACAGATGGTGAATTGTTTTTTGAAAATATTATAGATGAAGATAATCCAGATTTAGGAATTGTTGGAATTGTTAGTATTCCAAGCGAACTTATCAATCCAGTTTACCAAAATACCCAAAATGAATTAATTAAAGGTTACTTATTAATAAAACCATTAATACAACCTTTAACAAGTATTAATAAAAAGGATAAAGAAGAGATACTATTCTTGCAAAAGAGTCAAGTTACTTATGTTCATACTGGTATTTGGAATGAATTTAAAACGATTAGACTTCCATATATAGAAAATGCAAAAAGAGCATATAGACAACTATCATTAATTGAAGATAGTATAGTAATTTATCGATTAGTTAGAGCACCAGAACGTTTGGTATTTAAAGTATTTACTGGAAATATGCCAGCACCAAAAGCCGAAGCATACTTAAAACGTTTAATGCAACAATATTGGAGCAGAAAGAATTATGATACTACATCTGGTGGATCTGGACCTCAAGGTGGTCGAGTTACTAACGTTTATGACCCACAAAGTATGCTTGATTCTTATTGGTTCCCGAAAGATGCACAAGGAAATGGTACTGATGTAACAACACTTCAAGGTGGATCAAACCTCGGAGAAATGAAAGATTTGGAATATTTCCTCAAGAAATTATATAAAGCAATGAAAGTTCCTGCAAGTAGATTTATCATGGATTCTGGCGGTTCTGCTAAATTTACTGATGGAACTGAAATAACTAGAGAAGAATTGCGTTTTGCACGTTATATAATTCGTATTCAAAGACAATTTGCGACTAGCATTAGAGATAGTTTTATAGTTCATTTAAAATTACGCAAAATATGGAAAGAATGTAAACTAAGAGAACGTGCAGTTAATGTTGAATTTAACGTTCCTACGTCATTTATGGCTATGAGAGAACAAGAGTTATTAAAACTTAAGTTTGATAACTTCTCTACATCTACTCAAAACCAATCAATGGCTCCTTCATATGCACAAAAGTATTATTTGGGATTAACGGATGAACAAATGACTGAAAATCGTGAATGGTTAAGAAAAGATGCTGCATTAGAATGGGAATTAACTCAAATTAAAGCATCTGGTCCTAATTTTAGAGAACAAATTGCGGCAGCAGCAGGTGGGGCAGTGGAAGGAGAAGGTGCGCCAGCAGGTGGGGGAGGAGGTGGAGGTGGGGAGATGCCATCAGGTGGTGAAATTGGAGGCGCAGAAATGCCACCAGAATTTGGCAATGCGGAAGCAGAAGCACCACCAGAAGCAGGAGAGGCAGAAACACCTACAGAAGCACCAGCAGGAGGTACAGAAGCCCCTACTGAACAAACTCCACCACCAGAAGCATAATATTTGATAAGTAATAATATATGTCTGTATTACCATCAGTTATTAAAAATTTTAGAGGTGGAACTTCTTTAAATACTAGTGTTTCTTGTTATGAAGATGTTGCTTTACGTATAAAACATCAATTAGGATATCCATTAGTTAATATTGAAATTGCGGATGAAGCAATATATGATAACATTTCAAATGCTATAGAATTTTTTACTAAATGGACTGGATATACTGAAGAATTCATGGTATTTGATACTAAGAAATATATGCCGGGTGTTGGAATAGACGTTGGAACCTTAATTAATTCAACACCTGAAATGTATAGTAGTATGATGTCAGGATTATCTACAGCATTTGATTATGATTTAAATGTTTATAGACGCGTTGTTGATGTATTTTCGTTTGATATTGGTGAATCAACAGGTATTAATACGTTATTTACAATGGAACAGGCAATGGCACAACAAATTTACTCTTCTTATATGATTGGTAGTTTTGGATTTGACCTTACAAGTTGGCAAGTCCTTAAAGGGTGGATCGATACTAGAAAACGTGTCCTTGCACAAACACCACATTTTAGATTTGATAATAGAACACAAATATTGCGAATTATTCCAGAACCAATACCTTCCCAAAGTTATTTAGGTCTTGTAGGATGTTATTTAGAACGTCCTATTAGAGATTTAGTAAGAGAATTATGGGTTCAAAGATATGGATTGGCGTTAACAAAAATTACTTGTGGTAATGTCAGAGAGAAATTCACCGGAACTCAAATGTTTGGAGGTGGTAATGTAAGTTCTTCTATGTTAGGACAGGGATATAATGAAAAAGATGCTTTAGAGAAAGAACTAATTACATCACATCAAGATACCACACCACCATTATTTTTCTTAGGAATTTTTCTTGCTTTATTAACTATTGGTCAGTTATTTATAACAAATCTTGCATAATATCGTTAACCTTATCTTATATATCTTGATTATTTTTTGAATAGTGTTATAATATAACATTAGATCATTAAATAATAATATGGAAACATTACAAGAAAAGTGCTTAAGACTTATAGAAGAAGGGAAATATGTAATACGAAGAAAGGCGGGATTATTTACGGAGGAAGAAATATCACAAATCAATACTATTACGAAATGGATTAAAAATGATGATTTCAAAGAGAGAGTTTTCTGTATTGCATATAATATTGATGAAACTTATAAGTGTCCTATAACTGGAAACTTAATAAAGAGTATAAATAAAACATATTATAATAGATTAGGTAAACTTAGAGTATTAAATTTTATATTTCCCCAAACTAAATTAGAAAGTAAGATAAAAAAATTGTATTATAAGTATGATGAAACTATAATAGAAACTGAATTTAGAAAAATGAAGGCTAATGTATCAAAGCGATATCCTATTTTTATTAATCATTGTTGGGTTCAATTAGAAAAACGAGGATTTGATTTGAATATTATAGAATCGAATGAAGAAGCATTTCATTTATATCGAGAAAATTATAAAGAAATCCCTATTTGTGATATTGCTAAAATAAAAAGAAAATTTAATATAAAAAGTATTTGTTATCAGGTATATTCATCAACTGAAGCATCGCATATTGCAAGTTCTATAAAACATACTGGAAAAATAGTAACTGAAGAAACAATAGAAAAACGAAAGAATACTTGTATAGAAAAATATGGAGTATCATCTCCATTTAAATTAGATGTTAATAAGAAAAAGGCATTCGATAAAAGATTAGAGTTGAATGAAATAAAACGAATAGAAAATGATAGGATTAAAGCATTAGATACAAGAACTAAACTTGAAAAATATACAGATACTTGTATGGAAAAGTATGGTGTAGAAAATCCATCTAAAATAATGGATCATTTTAAAGAAATACATGGAGATTGGACAGAAAGATCTATACAAACAAGAAAAGAAAATTCTTTAAAAAAATATGGCGTTGAAAATCCGATGCAACTAAAAGAAATATCTCAAAAATCAAAGGATACATGTTTAGAAAAATATGGAGTAACGTGTTGTATGAATCTACCTGAAATACGAGAAAAGTCAAAGTTGGATGCTAAAATAAAAGCATATGATAACTTTAAAAGATTTAAACATCTTTGTATACCAGAATTTACTATAGAAGAATGGATAGAAGATACTAATAAGAAATTTCCTTGGAGAAAAACTTGTAACAATGAAATATTTAATGCTTATTACACCGGATATCCACCAATAGGACGTTTTAAAAATTCAACATTAGAACAATATGTAGGAATTATGTTAGATAAGATGAATATAACATATAATAAAAATTGTAGAGATGTTATAAAATCCAGAGAATTGGATATTTATATACCAGAATTAAAAATTGCAATAGAATGTAATGGAGAATATTGGCATAGCACTAAGTATAATACTGATAAAAACTATCATCTAGAGAAAAAACAATTATGTAAGGAACAGGGGATATCTTTATTACATTTTTGGGGTAAGTCGATTATGATAACACCTAAAATAGTCAATGGTATCATACGTAATAAAATAAAAGGTAATAAATATAAAATATTTGGTAGAAAATGTAAAATAAAAAGTATTACACCAGAAGTTGCACGAAAGTTTAGTGAAAAATATCATCTTAATGGATTTTCTGCGGCATTAAATCATATTGGGATGTTTTATAAAAATAGATTAGTATCTTATATTTCTATAGGTGAAAATAGATTTACTAATAAAAATTCTAATGCTAAAGAATTAATTCGATATGTAACAATGAATAATTTTTATATTATTGGAGGAATAGAGAAATTCATATCATATGTTAAAAATATATTAAAGGTAACAGAACTTATAACATATTCTGATAATAATTTATTTGAAGGTAGTTGCTATAAACGTGCGGGATTTATATATGAAGGAATAACAAAACCTGGATATTTTTATAATGGTGGTAGTAACATGCAATATTCAAGATATCAATGTCAAAAGCATAAATTATCTAAATTGCTTGGTGATAAATTTGATCCTAATAAAACAGAAGAAGAAAATATGAACAATTCTAAATTTTATAGAGTATATGATTGTGGGCATCATAAATTCCGTTTAAATTTTTATTAACTTCCTGATTTTAGAACATAAACTTCAGCATAATCACCAATTTCTTGTTCTAATTTTGTAAGTTTCTTATTTGCATCTTTTCTTGAAGCTACATTGACATAAATATCGAAAACGAAGGCTTTTCCATGAGATGCCTTCTTTTTTGTTACTGCTGTACCACGGTCCTCAATAGTAAAATTGCCATTTCCAACTTTATCTTTTAAAGCAGGTATAACAATTTTAGTTCCAAAAGCAAAATCTGGATGAGCAGCAACAGTAATTCCTTCTTTTGCACGACCTTTTGAAGATGATGCTAATCTATCTCCACCTGCTTCTCGTTTATTATAAAAAGTAATACGTGCAATCATTTTTTGCTGTACACAAGATAGTTCAGGAACAGATACTAGATGCATTTTCTTTGCAAATTCCTTCTTATTAAATTGATTATGTGGTTCTTTTTTTACGGTAGAACATGCACATAAAACTGCGGAGATTATCGCTAATACTATGTAATTTATTGTTTTCATGTTTAATTTCTTATTTATCAATCTTTGTAATTTTATTACTTTTTAGGGGATTTGCAAGGAAAAACATACATATTCTCATAAATAGGATAATAAAGAATACAAATTAGCATAAATAATATAATAATACTATGGGACTAAAATTTATTGTTGAAGATGTACATGAAGATATCGATTTCTTAGTTGAAGAACAAAATAAAACTGGAGAAAGAAGAACTTTTATCACTGGACCTTTCATGATGGCTGGAAGTCCTAATGGTAATGGACGTATCTATGATATTAATGAAATGGTTGGTGAAGTGAATCGTTATACAAAGGATATGGTTTCAACTCGTAGAGCGATTGGTGAAATGAATCATCCCCAAAGTACCGAAGTAAATCCTGTTAATGCATGCCACGTTGTTGTTGATTTAAAAAGAAATGGAAATTACTTCATGGGTAAATCTCAAGTGCTTTCTACTCCAATGGGTAAATTACTAGAGAGTTTTATTCATGATCAAATTAAACTTGGCATATCAACAAGAGGATTAGGAAATATTGCTGAATCTGGTGGTGGTAAAAACGTTTCTAACTTTAGATTGATATGTTTAGATGTTGTTCATCAACCATCCGTTCAAAATGCAATGCTAGAATCCGTAATGGAAAGTAGGGAATGGTCGTTGCGTTCAGATGGATCTATTATCGAATGTACAGTTGATGCATATAACAATTTAGGAAATAATCTTAGGAATTTACCACTTAAACAAAGAGATGAATATTTGAAAGAACAACTTTTAAGTTTTATCAATGCAATTAAAAAAGCTTAATACAAATTATATGAATAAACAAGAAAAAAAAGCAATACAAGAATTTTTAACTCATATGTCAGTTAAAGATTATGCAAAAGCAGAAAAAGCAATGCAAAACGCAGTGGAAGAGAAGCTAAAAACAAAAATTCGTAGCGAAATCTCGTCAACAAGCAAATAAAATAACAAAATTAGATAAATAAATTTATACCCATGAAGAATTTTAAAGAACTTTTAAAAGAACAATTTAAAGATTTAAGTGAAGAATCTTTAACTACTATATCAGAAGCATTTATTTCTGCTGTAGATGATAAAGCAAAACTTCAAATTGAATCTGCTATTATAATAAAGGATGAAGAACATACAAAATTAGTAGAAGAGTTGAAATCTTCTATTGATACTGATCATACTTCAAAATTACAAAAGTTGGTAGAAGCAATCGATCAAGATCATGCTTTTAAATTTGAATCTGCTATTTCTAAACTCGATACGGAACATGCAAAAATGTTACAAGAAGCTTTAAAAGCACAAGATTCTAATTATGCTTCTAAATTAAAACAAGCAGTTGAACATATCGATGAATCTCATACTGCAAAGTTATCTGAAATTGTTGAAGCAATTGATTCTGACCATGCTAATAAAATAAAAACTGCTTTTATTAAAATTGACGAAAAACATACAGGAATGTTACAAAAAATTGTTAATAAATATGAAGTATTATTAACAAAAGAAGCCCTTTCTTATAAAGAAAGTTTAACTACTGATATTTCAGATTATATGAATGTATATCTTGAAAAAGCAGTTCCTAAAAATCAAATTTCTGAAGCAGTTGAAAATATCAAAGCTCGTAAAACATTAAATGCAATTCGTGATTTAGTTTCTATTAGTGAAGAATATATCGATACTGAAGTAAAAGAAGCACTTCAAGACGGTAAAAAAATTATTGACTCTTTGAAGAAAGAATTAAATGAAGCAATTAAGAGTAATGTTGAAGTCAACAAGAAGTTGAACCAAACAGAATCTGCTTATTTGCTTGAACAGAAAACGAAAAGTTTAGCACATGCTACAAAAGCACATGTTAATAAACTACTTAAAAATAAAACCCCTGAATTCATTCAGGAAAATTTCCAATACGTAGTTGAGATGTTCGAAAAGGATATCGATGAAAAGGAAGAAGATACTAAAGAAAGAGTAATGTCAAAAAGGATCTCAGAATCCATTGATCGCCCTGAAATAGTAACAGAATCTGAAAATATCGGTTCTTACTTTACGAAGAATGAAGATTCTTCAGTAGGGGGATATCTGAGCGAGATGAAGAAAAAAGACGGTAGTAGATTAAGTTTTACCCGATAATTCATACTCAATTTAGATTTAGATAAACAAACAAAACAAAAACAAAAAAAACTATGGAACAATTATTACATATAGATAAAGTAAGAGCAGAACAGCTTGTTGAAAAGTGGAGTCCAGTATTGGATTACACTTCTGACAAAGTTGCTGCTATTAAAGACGATCACACAAGACTTAACACCGCTATCCTTTTGGAAAACCAAGAGAAATGGTGTTTTGAATCAGGAAATTCATCTGGAGCAGGTGGAGTTTTCGGTAACGGTGGAGCTAATGCAACACAATTCAGTGGCGATACATACGCTGCTGGTGATGCTAGACTTCCTAAAGTCCTCATCCCAATGATTCGCCGTACATTCCCTGAACTCATCACAAATGAGATCGTAGGTGTACAGCCAATGACTGGACCTGTTGGATTGGCATTCGCACTTCGTTACAAATACGAAGCATCCCCACTTGGTTATTCTGGTGGATCAACTGATGGTAATTTGAGCAATACAACTACTGGTGGAGTACAGCAAGCTAGTCAAGGTGCTGAATTAGGTTATAACTACTTGAATACAGCATTTACTGGTACATCCAGTCAGTTCTTGACAGGTGATTCTACATATTTCAATAACCCTGTGGAAGATCAAGGTGTAGCACAACTTTTGAGTAACTTCGAATTAACTTCGAACATTCCTCAAATGACTGTATCATTTGAGAAAACTGCTGTTGAAGCTGGTACTCGTAGGTTGGCAGCTCGTTGGTCAGTAGAGTTGGAACAGGATTTGAAGAACATGAACGGAATTGATATTGATTCCGAGTTGACAAATGCTATGAGTTATGAAATTCAAGCCGAAATCGACCGTGAAATGATCATGCGTATGATTCAAGTCTGTTTGAACGCTGGTGCAAACGTTGGTTATTCAATTTGGAACGCCGCTTCTGCTGATGGTCGTTGGTCTGGTGAACGTGCTCGTGATTTCTACAACAGAGTTGTTGTTGAAGCGAATCGCGTTGCTATCCGCAATCGTCGTGGTGCTGCTAATTTCATTATTGCAACTCCTCGTATTTGTGCTATTTTGGAAACCCTTCAAAACTTCTCTTGGCAGCCAATCACTGGTAATGTTAACACAACACCAGTAGGTATTGCTAAAGTAGGTTCAGTTGGTGGAAGATTCCAAATCTACCGTGATACACGCACAGAAACTCAAGTCAATCAAGGTAATTATGGAGCCCCAGGAGCAGGTGCTTCTTATCATTCTGCTCGTAAAGCAATCGATTATGCTCTTTTAGGGTATAAAGGGCCAGAATATTACGACACAGGACTTGTGTATTGTCCATATATTCCTGTCATGGTACAACGCACAGTAGGGCCAAATGACTTCTCTCCAAGAGTTGGTTTAATGACACGTTATGGTGTTGTGGATCATATCTTTGGGGCAAATCTATATTACCATTTGGTAATATGCCAAGGTTTGGGTCAAGCATTTACTCCTGGTCAGACAGCAGTATACTTGTAAGCGTCATTATAAAGAAATAAGTTAAATGTGATAAGGAGCATCGAAAGGTGCTCCTTATTTTTTATATTTTTAGTATGTGTTTTAGTCTATTAAGCACCAACCTTTCATTTTTAAGTAATTCATCTTCGAAAATATGTATTAATTGTATTCCTAATTTAATACATTCATTAGTTTTATTAACATGGTAGTTTTTATCAGGTAAGCATTGTTCACTATGCCAGTATAATCCATTTAATTCTATAGCAATATGTTTATTAGGTATATAAAAATCAAGTTCCTTCCCATCTGGTATAATCTTTCTTGATCTATATTGGTATACAATTTCATATTTGTCAAGAAAATCTTTAATTTTAAGTTCTATTTTTGATCCTGATGGTGAGCAATGAGGGCAATACAGTGGATAATTATTATTCAGCCATCTTTGGAACTGTTTTTCGCATTTATTACATTTCCAATCATATAAAATCTCATAAGAATCAGCACCTTTATATTCTTCTCTAGTGAATAAAGGAGTTAAATAAGGATATTTAGATTTTAATGATGAATAATTTTTATCTAATAAAGTTTTGGATACTTCTATTGCATTACTTTTCCTTTGAATATCGCCATTTTTGATTCTATTTTTATATTCATCAGTTTTTGTATAATTATCAACTCCATATTTTTTAATATTAGTTTCTTTTATTTTTTTCTTACCATAATCACTTGATAGAACGTTAGTTGTTCCATATTTTTGTAAATTTGTATTTCTTTTTACTTCTTGTATTGCATCCATATCTTTAAAACGGCAAGGATTTGAGCAATATGTAGGGTAGCCATTATTTGCATTAAAAACTACAGTATTGCTACAAATTTTACAAATAGGTTTAGTAGATATATCATTTATAAAACAATAAACTCTTCTAGAGAATGGATCGGTATCATTTAAAAAAATAGTGTTATCAATAATCTCTTTATATGCGATATTCCCAAAATTGTCAATAAATAGTTTAGGTTTTAGGAATCTTGTAGAACCTTTATATTTAATTTCTAGGAATTCTTTTATTTTTATTTTTAAATTTATTCCCATATATATTTTTTAACGAATTTATAATGTCCACAATCCCAAATTCTATAATATCCATTTGCTTTCATATTATCTACTTCACTTATATCAGGATTATAACTTTCTAATTTTTCTACTAATAGATGTTTTTGGAATGCGAATCTGTGGAAGCGATTATCATTTTTAGTATACCAATAATTAGGAAGTGTGAATCCTTTAAATTCAAAATTTAGTTTTTTATATAGATTTCCATCCGACCATCTTCTATCAGCATAAGAAGTTAGATTTGTTGGTTTATAAGTTTTTTCGAAATATGATAATAATTTTCCTGCGCCTCCTACAATACTAAAATTAAAAATAGAGCAATAACGAACTAATTCATAATCATCAGTATTAGAGTTTTTATATCCTAACGCCCTTCTCATATTAGAAAACGTCATAACTGCAACCATTCTATTTTTAAAGAACAATCCTAAATGTATTTTACTAGTATCATTTCCTTGGATATGATATTTTCTCAAGAATTTTGCTTTAACGTCAGATGGTATTTCTCTAACTTCGCATTTTCTAGCATATATTGATTTCTTATTATTTTTATTCATAATATGTTTTATCCTATTTTTACATAATTTATTTTTATCATTCCATTCATCCTCAAAAATATGAATTAATCGGATATTATTTTTTTCACATGCTTCAGTTTTAAATTTATGATAGAATTTATGTTTTCCCATTTTTTCTGAATGATAATATAATCCATTTAATTCGATTGCTAAAGATAATTCAGGAATGAATATATCTAGCTCTAATGGTGGTATTATATCTCTAGATTGTTCTATGATATTATAATTAAATGTTTTGCAATAATCAATTAATTCTTTTTCTATAAGAGATTGTCCACCGCTTTCAATTTTAGGATAACATGTGAAACATCTAGGAATTTTACCTGCATCTAAATTACTTTTTGTTATATTTTTGCATTTCTGACATTCAAAATCGTATATTTCGAATACTCCTTTATAATCTTCCTTTTTGCACAATATTTTAAAATCTCCTAAATCTCGATCTTCATTGATTAGTTTATCATAAAACTTATCCATAAATCGTTCATTTCTATATTGTGTAGTATATTTACTATTTTCTTTATGCCATTTTTGTATTTTATCGACAACTTCTGGTATTTTTGAAGGATTATTCACTCCAAATTTTTCCATCCAGATAGGTTCCATATATTTTCTATCGAATGGTGAAGTAACTCCAATAGATTTGAATGTAGTTTCTTTCTTTTTATTTTTAACTTCATCTAATTTGGAAACATTATCAACTCCATATTTTTCCATTAGTGCATTTTTTTTATTTTGTTTAACTACATCAGATTTATTAGAATGTCCTTGTAGGAATTTAGTTTTCCAAGGAGTTTTGATTGATTTTTCACATCCACATAGGCATAATACTGGAGATGGAAGTTTATTTTCATAATACCACCAACGTTCTTTAAAAGTTGCACTATCCTTTAAGAAATGAGTAAAATCTACAACCTTTTTATATTCTGGATATAGTTTACATTTTGGATTCTTTGAATTTACTACTTGATTAAATGTTGGTATGATTTCCATTCATAGAAAATAACACAGAATCGTAATAAGTCAATCTTTGATTAAAATCTTCCCATCATTTCTCTATTTGTTATTTTTTGTAATGTTGATTTAAAAAACTCTTCTACTTCTTTTTCGCAGTTATATTTTTTAGTATTAGATACCTTTACATCTTTCATTGAAAAGTCTTGAAATATATTAAATAATTTCAATAAAATTTTACTATTTAGGTTAAGTAATAATGTGAGTAAATATATTAAATTATCTGAATGGGCAAAAATGAATAACTATTCATATAGAGGTGCATTTGGTTTATTTAAACGGGATGGAATCCCAAAAAGCAAACAATTAGATAGTGGAACTATATTAATTGAAGTTAAAGATGTTGAAGTTTCTTCAACATCTGAACACAACATAGTTTATGCTAGAGTTAGTTCATCTGAAAATAAGATTAATTTAAATAGTCAAGCAGATAGAGTTAGTCAATTTTGCAACGCAAAAGGATGGATTGTTAATGAAATAGTTAAAGAATGTGCAAGTGGATTAAATGATAGCAGACCTAAGTTAGAAAAAATATTTAAAGACAGAAAGGCAACAAGAATTATAGTCGAACATAAGGATCGTTTAACTCGTTTTGGATTTAATTATATAAAAACTTTATATCCAGAATGTGAGATTATAGTAATCAACGAAGTTGATTCTGATAAAGAAGATCTTATACAAGATTTTATTTCAATTGTAACTTCTTATTGTGCAAGGATTTATGGAAATAGAAGAAGTAAAAGAAAAACGGAACTTTTAATCAAGGAATTAGAAAATGATAAGATCAACTAAAACTACTTTAAAATTCTCGAATCCAAAAAAACTGGATTCGCTTCATCTTTTTATAGATGAATATAGAAACGTAGTTTCTCAATTCGTTGATCTTATATGGAATGAAGAAAA
>Ga0208613_1000082_pt1 | contig 40275 bp, 42 predicted proteins | sample CryBogmetaGMA6M_FD_184543 | JGI IMG/M metagenome (GOLD analysis project Ga0208613, IMG submission 184543) | Freshwater microbial communities from Crystal Bog, Wisconsin, USA - MA6M (SPAdes) | ecosystem: Environmental > Aquatic > Freshwater > Lake | place: Crystal Bog, Wisconsin, USA | collected... | reverse complement strand
CAAAGCCGACTCTTTACGCCTACTTGAAACAAGAAAAATAATTATGGTACTCAAAACAATGCTTTTTACAAAAGCGCATCATTATAGGGGCTAGCGTTACTTTTCGTACCGTTGGACTTCAAACCCCTTGAACAACAGCCCTGATTCAGAAGGGATTAAGACTTCAATATCCGTTATTTCTTGAATCTCTTTACCTATTGAACAACAGCCCTGATTCAGAAGGGATTAAGACCTGGTGTTGTGTCTAATTCGAATTTTTTTTCTAAATTGAACAACAGCCCTGATTCAGAAGGGATTAAGACAATAGTTATGATTGGAAAAGGTAATCTAATTAGAATTGAACAACAGCCCTGATTCAGAAGGGATTAAGACCTGCTAATGTAGTAGCTCTATCCAAGATATCACTATTGAACAACAGCCCTGATTCAGAAGGGATTAAGACCAAGAATTCTATCAAGTTCTGACCTTGGCATCTATTGAACAACAGCCCTGATTCAGAAGGGATTAAGACGGGAAAGGTCGATAATCAAGTGATCTCATTTCATTGAACAACAGCCCTGATTCAGAAGGGATTAAGACGAGCCAAGTAGTAATTGAGGTCTGACATTATATATTGAACAACAGCCCTGATTCAGAAGGGATTAAGACCATCAAACTTTACATAAAACCCCCTTTCTTTGATTGAACAACAGCCCTGATTCAGAAGGGATTAAGACATATAAACAGAATAAGTAGAATCTCCAAATGCATTGAACAACAGCCCTGATTCAGAAGGGATTAAGACAAACTTAGCTATCCAAGTCTTTTCACCATTCATTATTGAACAACAGCCCTGATTCAGAAGGGATTAAGACAAACTTAGCTATCCAAGTCTTTTCACCATTCATTATTGAACAACAGCCCTGATTCAGAAGGGATTAAGACATTGGTAATGCCATGATTTTCTTTTCGCCTTCAATTGAACAACAGCCCTGATTCAGAAGGGATTAAGACGAAAATCTCCATTTACCCAGCTCCAGATACTTGCATTGAACAACAGCCCTGATTCAGAAGGGATTAAGACGATCTACTAATTCTTGCTTTACTGAAATTAATATATTGAACAACAGCCCTGATTCAGAAGGGATTAAGACAAAACAGTATATTCATCCGCTTTAAACATGCTTTATTGAACAACAGCCCTGATTCAGAAAGGATTTTAGAATTGGCTCTACATCGGTTTTTTTTTTGCTTTAAGAAAATCAACCTCTGGCTTCGAGCATCCAATAACAAATTTGTTAATTGATACTCGGTCGTCTAATCGTGTTGCAATGGTCACCAGACAAAACTCTGGAGGCCACTTATGCAAACTCTATTTTTAGAAAAACCATTTATTGAATTACGCACTGAACGCGCCTGCTTGTTAATCTATCAACAGGGTAAGCCAATTGGCAGTTTGCCATTGAAGCAATTGGAGCGAGTAGTTGTGGCGCCACATGTGAGTTTGGCCGCTGGGGTGCTAGGCGTATTCGGCGAGCACCGGATTTCTTTACTGGTATTAAATCATCGTCATCCCGAACGTACGGCCAGCCTGACTGGCGCCATGCATGGCGATGTGCATCGGCGCATGCGCCAATACGCGCTGTATCAAGACCAGGCATTTCGCGCTCGGCACGCTCAACAACTGGTGCTGGCGAAAGTAAGCCGACAATATCAATTGTTAGCCAGGTCGCTGAATGCTCGCCCGGACTTGCGCCATGCGCTGACCAAGGCCATGACAACGTTGCAGCAATTGCTTTGGAAATTACAACAGGCCGATGAAACCATCGGTCTCGAAAGCTTGCGTGGCCTGGAAGGCGCGGCTGCCGCGAGCTATTTTGCCGCGTATTGCCAATTATTTCCGCCGTCATTGCAATTTACTCATCGTAATCGCCGTCCACCCACTGATCCGGTCAATGCTTGTCTGTCTTTAACATATACCTTGCTGCACCATGAGGCAGTCGATGCATTGAAATCGGTTGGACTGGATACGGCGTTAGGTTGTTTTCACGATCTTTATTACCAGCGGGATTCGCTCGCCTGCGATCTGCTGGAGCCAATAAGGCCGTGGCTTGATGCCTGGGTTTATCGCTTGTTTCAAAGTCATCGGCTGCGTAATGAGGACTTTAAACATCATGATGGCGCCTGTTTGTTGCATACTTCTGGGAAACAGCGATTTTACGAGGACTATCGTCAAAAAGTACCGACTTTTAGGCGCCTGTTGAGACAGTATGTCCGCGAGACCGAGCGAATAGTGATGAATGATGAGTCACAGTAAACAGTATTTGATTTGCTACGACATCAGGGACTCCAAACGCTTGCGTCGAGTACATCGTACGATACGCGACTTTGGAATGCCGGTGCAGTTTTCGGTATTTGAGGCCGAGCTGAAACCTTCGGAACTTGCTAAATTGCAGCAATGTCTGCTGGCGTTGATCGACTCGGAGCAGGATCGAGTCTGTTTTTATCATTTATCACATGGCTTCCGGAAGATCGATTTAGGTGTCATTAAACCGTTGAATGACCTGCTTTTGATTTAATAAACCAACAAATTTGTCAATTCAGACAGATCGCCAATCGGATGATTTAATAACAGCCATGGAAACATCAAGTAAACCTCAATGATCGGGGAAAAATCAAATGATGAGGATACAGTTGGTTCGTCTGTTTTTACGTCATTTCCAATAGTGGATGTCATTGTAATTACAACAAATTTGTCAATTATGACTATCAAATGACAGCAGTGTTTAATAGTTAAAACGCATAACGCTAGCGTTTTATAAAAATACGTAAGTAGTTAAAATTTTTTTAGATATTTGTTCAACACAACCTGAGGATAAGGTCATGTCAAATTCAAATAAATTGTTTTCTTCCGCCGTTGGCAAACAAGCCAAGCATGCTGCCACCGCCGTAGCGGCTGCTCATGCCGCCAAGCTCCTCACGAACGGACGGGAGCACTGCTTTTCCGTTAGCACCGGTGATCGCCCCTGTAGTACTCGTCAGTTTGCCGCTGGTCTTGGGGGTTATGGCATCAGCTCCTTGCTGGACGGGCTATTTGATTAGCCTGGCGGGCCTATGCAATTCCCAATTGCATAGGCTCTAATGTTAAACCGGAATAGGTGTAATTTAAAAGTAGCTGAACAGTATTTTGGATTTAATAACAAGGTTGTTATTGATGTTTGGCTAATAAAAAATCTTTTTTAAAATTCACAAACGCTTTACGCCGGCGTTTTATAAATCAGGCAGGTTAGTTTTATTAAATCACTCTGGAGATACTATTATGTCAAATTTAAATAGCACAATTTCATCCGTTGGCGACATCGTCAGCAAATGCGTGGGTAACAACCATTTGCCAATCGGGCCTTTGCCGATCATATCGGTGGTGGCGGCTTTACCCGTGGTGCCGATAGTGGTGGTGGGTGGTTTGGTCGTCTATGCGGCACGCTCCTTGGTGGGTCGGCTATTCGATTAGCAGCGAGGGACGATGCAATTTGGAAGTTGCATCGTCCCACCAACTAACAAACTAATAGGTAATTCAAATACAGCAGGGGCAACGATGATTAGGCCGAGGTAATGATTTTGTTCACATACAAAAAATTAGCGGATTCTGAATTTAGAGTTTTTCGTTCCTATCAATAATTCATTTTTTAAACAAACAATTTATCTAGCCATATTCAAGGAATATATCATGAGCACACTGTCCGAAAAATCATCCATGACCACCATCACCGGCAAAACTACTTATGAAAGCAGCGTGATCTCGCGTGCCGTCGAGCGTGCCGGAAAAAATCCCCATCTGAAGGGCCACATCCACGAAATATTGGTCAAGGACGCCAAAAATTTTCGCAATGTGTTCAACGGCAGCCACACGGAGCTGACCAAAAGTACAACCGCCAAAACGGTTGACTTGATCACCAAAAATGGCGGCAAGGTGGTGGAGCGTTTACAGCTGAAGGATACACTATCAAAGTCGGGGATCGATAAAACGGTCAAACAGGTGCTGAATGGGCAATATCGCAGCACCCAACTGGTTGGCACCGAAGAAACCACTAAGCTGGTAAATCAGGCTTTAGAAAAAGCGGGGGCCGCGAAACGTATGACTAGCTCAGGGGTTTCTTCCAATACTACGACCACCTTGGCGCAACGTGCTGGTGCCTCGGGGTCTGGTACATTGGGCAATGCAGTTATTCAGTCGGCTAAATCGGGTGGAGCACTGGGCGCTGGTATTGGCGTGGGCATTGAGCTTGCTAGTGGTGTGGCAGGTTTGATGAATGGTGAGCGCGACATTGCGGATGTTGCGCTATCCACGGCCAAAGCCGGTGCCAAAGGCTATGCCACCGGCGCAGCGGCAACTGCGGCTGTCACCGCTGCAGGACCAACAATTGCCGTCATCTCGACCTCAATCGCCGGTTATGGCTTGGCAGCATCAGTTGCAACCTTTGCTGCTCCGGTAGCTATTGCTGTGGGCGTTGGCTGGGCGGTTTCAAGCTTATTCGACTCGATTTTTGATTAACCTTGCTAAGTTAGGGTTAATTAACCAAAAGAACGGTTTGTTCCACGCTACCCTTGGGGCCTTTGGTATTAGAGGCTTACAGACGAAATATCGATTTCAAAACAGGTAATAATATTTTTTATAAGCTATTGAATATTAAGAGAATAGTATCAGTTGTAAAATTCATGTGTTGGGCTAAAAATTCAAAATATCAATTAGCGCTTCAAATTCAGTTTTAGATCGTGCAAAAACTTGTCAATAATGTATTAATTTTGCACTATGTTTTTTGCAATAGTTTTTGCACTTAAATATGTAACTATCTGTAACGGCTTGCAAACATAATCACCAAGACCTGCAAACATCGGAGTTTTCGGCCCGAATTATTTGACAATATCCGATGCCTTCGACCCGAATTAAATGCCAATGGGCCCACATTATTTGCAAACAGCCTGCAAACATCGCTCAGGGCCCACATTGTGTGCAAATAAGAACAACAGTGGTTTTTAGCTTTATTCATAAGTTTTGAATACTCATTGATGAGTAGTAATTATGGACTTTGAATCAAAAAACCAGTTTATGATACTGAATAATTGGGCTTTTTAGATGAAAATCCAAAAGAATATTTCGGTATGAAAAAACGTACGTTTTTTCGAACTCTTGAATTGCCTGATTGTACGGTTTCAGCTTGTTTTAAATTACACAAAATCTTATAGGGAATCATGAATCAAAATGAACGCTTTTCAGGCGCACCATAGGTTGTATTGTTATTTGCAATTAGTGTGGGTCCTGAGCGATGTTTGCAGGCTGTTTGCAAATAATGTGGGCCCATTGTCATTTAATTCGGGTCGAAGGCATCGGATATTCGCAAATAATTCGGGCCGAAAATCTCGATGTTTGCAGGTCCTTCGATTTATGTTTGCAGGCCGCTACAATTAACTGTCGAAACAACAGACGTGCCTGATGAAATTAAGTGGAGGATACCATCAACAACAAGTCCTAAAGGCAGTTATAATTTTAAGGCTTGAAGATAATAAAATCATATTAAAACAGCCACTCGCAACGAACAAAATTTTGTTTTCTGGTCGTCGGTTAACGACCCCTATGTATAGTACCTAACTATGTATAGATGAGTTTGATTTTGCCTTCTGCTCTTAGAGCTACAAGACATTACTGGTAGCTCACTATACATAGTTTTGATTAGCAAATTGCGCAAAATGAAGAGAAACAGTATAAGCCACATCAAATACGCAGCGCCATTCAATAAATCGCATCAACCTTGCTGTTATTTTGCTATCCAAAACCAGATGATGAGAGAAATTAGTTGTGACTTACTGAAGTGGGCAAATTTTCACTTTTGAAAACAAGCTAAACTATGTCAAGTTCATACTATTAACGTTTAATAATTTGCTAGCCTGGGATGCTCTCTGTGAGCTATTTTTGTTCTGACATTGTTGCTTTTATCAGGTTGCAGAGTAGCGTCCCCTTTAGTGAGGGGTGCTAATAAACAAAAGGCTCTAAAGTTTCACAGGCTTTATAAGCGATCGTAAATGTGTGGCACGCGGACAAACTTATGATACATTGGCCTATAGCCTGAGCTTTCGTTATTCTATGAGCCTCTACGTCGGTCTATATTTAAGACAAACTCTTTATTCTCGGTACGAAAAAATCAGCCAGTTTAAATCTCCTAAAAATTACATACGCGCTTATTTTTAACTGTAAAGAAACACCCCCACGGGCGTGGGGAAGACCTTTAGCATCGGTCGCTTGGGTATTAATGGTAAGAAACACCCCCACGGGCGTGGGGAAGACCCATTCTCAAAGGTGGCAATGCTGTCGCTTTTGGAAACACCCCCACGGGCGTGGGGAAGACTTTTCAAATCGGGTATATTGTCCCATATTATGAGAAACACCCCCACGGGCGTGGGGAAGACTTATTTTCTTAGCGGGAAAGCCGTTTTTTTTTGGAAACACCCCCACGGGCGTGGGGAAGACTCGTCTCGTTCCAGTTTGAGAGCCTCGTAGTTGGAAACACCCCCACGGGCGTGGGGAAGACGTCTTCGTCAGCGGCGCTTTGGCGGATAAATAAGAAACACCCCCACGGGCGTGGGGAAGACGGATCGCAGGCACGGCTTGTGGCAGCTCATCGAGAAACACCCCCACGGGCGTGGGGAAGACTTTCACTTCACCGGAAGATGACCCCGCCTTTTGGAAACACCCCCACGGGCGTGGGGAAGACTTGGGGTTTAGTGTGATTACGTTCACTATCAGGGAAACACCCCCACGGGCGTGGGGAAGACTGTTGACCTTGCAATAATCGCATTGGCTTGTTGGAAACACCCCCACGGGCGTGGGGAAGACCGCAATGCCCCGGTAGGTAGCCCGTTCTTAACAGAAACACCCCCACGGGCGTGGGGAAGACTTTAAAAGCTTCTGGATCATCCTTTATCCGTTGGAAACACCCCCACGGGCGTGGGGAAGACTGAATGCCCTTCAAGTCTAATGCCGTTTAGCTGGAAACACCCCCACGGGCGTGGGGAAGACTGGTACTAAACGCTGCGGGCACACAGTCTGTCGGAAACACCCCCACGGGCGTGGGGAAGACGCGCTAATTTTAGACGTTAAAAAAGTAGTATCAGAAACACCCCCACGGGCGTGGGGAAGACTGTATTGAATATTTAGTTTTTCAGGTGTAGTCAGAAACACCCCCACGGGCGTGGGGAAGACTAATTAACGATTAACGATTAACGACTATAGGAAGAAACACCCCCACGGGCGTGGGGAAGACTGCAGGGCAATCATCGCGTAAGAGTGAAAAACAGAAACACCCCCACGGGCGTGGGGAAGACATCTTGTACTTGCTACTCTAAGCACTTTATTGGGAAACACCCCCACGGGCGTGGGGAAGACTTTCATATCGTACACATAATATAAAACGTGATGGAAACACCCCCACGGGCGTGGGGAAGACCCCATTCGTCTGGTAGCTTTTTAGCTGTGTCGAGAAACACCCCCACGGGCGTGGGGAAGACGTGCTTCCGCTAATACGTGAGCTGCAAAGTCGAGAAACACCCCCACGGGCGTGGGGAAGACCCTGGTATCGACTTGGCTATTTTCAATAACCTGGAAACACCCCCACGGGCGTGGGGAAGACCTGCCGGTATTCTCAAGTCCCAAGATGTACTTGGAAACACCCCCACGGGCGTGGGGAAGACTCGAGCAATCCAGCATGGGTGCTTTTTGATCTAGAAACACCCCCACGGGCGTGGGGAAGACAGCATGTTGCTGTTCTCTATATAAAAGAATCTAGAAACACCCCCACGGGCGTGGGGAAGACAACGCTACATCCAATAATAAATTTGGCATTTTAGAAACACCCCCACGGGCGTGGGGAAGACCTGCCAATCGTTGAGCGCGTTCTTGTGCCTTAAGAAACACCCCCACGGGCGTGGGGAAGACCCGCTTTGATTGCAACTGTTACTTCCGTACCTGGAAACACCCCCACGGGCGTGGGGAAGACATATGCCTGATCCGGTTTCTAAGGATAGGAATAGAAACACCCCCACGGGCGTGGGGAAGACACCCGCCCGTGCTGCTCGGAACGCTACCATCTAGAAACACCCCCACGGGCGTGGGGAAGACTGTCAAAAGAAGCAGTTTTTGTCTCAGACGTAAGAAACACCCCCACGGGCGTGGGGAAGACCCTTCAATAATAAAATTGCAACAACAGTAAGCAGAAACACCCCCACGGGCGTGGGGAAGACGATCTGCTACTTTTATAAGGTAATCACGGTGACGAAACACCCCCACGGGCGTGGGGAAGACCTATACGTCCATCAAGGGTAAACAAAGAAAGTGGAAACACCCCCACGGGCGTGGGGAAGACGCGTATTCCGACATAAATGCCGCTGTAAAACTGGAAACACCCCCACGGGCGTGGGGAAGACCAGTAACTTATACGCAAAAAAAAAGCGGACGTAGAAACACCCCCACGGGCGTGGGGAAGACTGAAAGCAAACAACCTCTACCACACCCTGAAGAGAAACACCCCCACGGGCGTGGGGAAGACGACGCTTGTAGGGCAGGAAAAAACCATGATTGAGAAACACCCCCACGGGCGTGGGGAAGACCCGGCTTAACAACGCCGTGCAATGCTTCAACGAGAAACACCCCCACGGGCGTGGGGAAGACTATGTTAGCGTGGTAATTTTTAGGGCAAGGTAAGAAACACCCCCACGGGCGTGGGGAAGACCCCCACCAATGCACATGACTGAGGAAGTAATCAGAAACACCCCCACGGGCGTGGGGAAGACCCCTAGCCAGGGAACCGGCAGGGGGCCGTGTAAGAAACACCCCCACGGGCGTGGGGAAGACTGTGAGAACTTTTATTCTATCAGGTTGGCTCTGGAAACACCCCCACGGGCGTGGGGAAGACCCCTAGCCAGGGAACCGGCAGGGGGCCGTGTAAGAAACACCCCCACGGGCGTGGGGAAGACTGTGAGAACTTTTATTCTATCAGGTTGGCTCTGGAAACACCCCCACGGGCGTGGGGAAGACAGCGTGCCGTCGTGGTGCCGTTGCCACGGATTAGAAACACCCCCACGGGCGTGGGGAAGACTGGCCTTTGTCGTCATCAAACAGGCCGTCTACAGAAACACCCCCACGGGCGTGGGGAAGACGTAGTCCTGGCACTGGCAAAACTGCTTGGTTAAGAAACACCCCCACGGGCGTGGGGAAGACTTACTTTTTCAGAGTTATGCCGCCGATTAGTTAGAAACACCCCCACGGGCGTGGGGAAGACTAAATATACCATTGCCAGCACCGATTACAGTAAGAAACACCCCCACGGGCGTGGGGAAGACACCAACATCTTGTGGTATTAGTTTATTCTAAGCACAAGATGTAGTAGTTGCACTTTTTTCCTGAACTAACTGTAAACCGGAAATTTCGATAATACTGCGACGAGTATCTCCAATACCACGAATCTCATAGCCAGGCGCATCATTGGTACGGCGAAAAATCATTAACCCGCTTTCCGGTGGGCAGTGTTCATACAGATAATCGACTACGGCTTTACCTACCGAGTCCTTCACGCCAGAAACGAACACATTGGGACGCGGTTCGACAAACCAGAGTTTCATTCGACCCCTGACAGCAGGGGGCAGATCATTAGCTATCACGACGAGCATTTTTACCTCCCAGCATTTCTTCAATATCAGGTCCTATAATAGCCAGTAGATCCATTTCAATTACTCGCTTCCTAAAGCTTTCAGCTACTTTATGTTTATTATAGCGCCCAGCCATATTAAGCGTTAAGGCAAACGCTAAATCGATACATAGATTTTCTTTGTACAAATCAGCCATATCGTAAACAAACGGCAGTGGACTGCCGGAGTGGATAAAACCAATATGTGGCGAATATCCCATGCTATGCACCGCTGAACTAATAATACCGTACAACGCGGCATTGGCTGAGGTCATAATTTGATTAGTCATATCACCCAATTCAAATTTACCCGGCACATAAGATCGACCTTTCCAGCCTATTTTATACTCCAAGGCTTTTTGTTGGTATAGTTCGCGCACCCGATAGCCTTCCATGCCCATCATTTCTTTTAGATTTTTACCTGCCAACTCGGCTTTGGGGAAACGCCGCGCATACATACGGCGAACAACTTCGAGCGATTTCTTCTCATCAGCCGCCAAAAGCATCTGTTTGCGAAAATTGCGTGTATTGGATGTGGCGGTTTGACCTACCGCATAAAATAGCAGGCTATCTTCGCCCACCCAACAAATACCGCAATTAGACGCTGAGATAACTTTGACGGCTTCGTGCGTAATCGAAGTCCCTGGGCCTAGTAATAAACAATTCAGGGTTGCAATGGGTAAACGTACCACGTTGCTCTCACTGTCTATCCATTTGACACTGCTATCGTCGATCTCCAGCCGCCCCCTTTCCAGATAAATAAAAGGGTATTTACTGCTGACTTGCGGTAATGTGTCGCGGGTAACTTTTATAATCAGTCGGGTAATATCGGAATCTTCTTTTGCCATAACACCACCCAATAAAAAAAAAACAGTCCACGGACGTGAGGAAAACCAGTTTGTTAAAGAGCGTTAACGCTTAAGTAGTAATCACAGTCACTCGACGATCTCGGTACCGCTTGTGTTCACCAAGCTGAAGGGGAACATCCATTAAGGTCAATACTTCACCCTCATGCTCACCGCATAACACACGAAAATCTTCAAACAGGTTTTTATCTGCTGCAATCTTCAAGGCTTGTTCTTTCGCCAAGTCTTCGTCAGCGTAGAGTCCGTGATAAATAAAATCCGTAGGGACGCAGTTTTTTCTGCCCAAGAAAACATCCCATACCGGATTTTTAAGTGCTTCAATAATGGTATCGGCTCTGATTGTCGGCACTTGCAGTAACACCGCGAAATAGGCATCTTGCAGGTAATAGCGATAGGTCATTTTAGCACCACCACCCACGGCTTTTTTACCGGTACTGGTTTTAGGGATTAGCAAACTAGCCCATGGATCTTTGTCGTCGTAACCGCTACCAACCATATGAAAATCCCTTAACAAGGGTTCGCGATCGCATTTAATGAACGCATCTTGCGAGGTTTTGCGACTCCGTACAAATGAAATGACAGTTTGTTTAAGCGGTGCAAACTCAGCCAATAATTCACTTTGTTCACCGCCCGCCCCCAAGGCGCTACAAACCAACCCCAACACGCCGGATTTGGTCGGAAAGTTAAGTGTATCGCGCCGCCCGAATTTGGAATCATGCCCCCACGATTGCAGTGGAGCCTGAAACCACAGCAATAAATAACGGGTTGTCATGCTAAACCTCGACGTGTTTTTTTAATGCGGCCACTAAATCATCAATGCTAAAGCTGTCATCTTCGCCAAAGGTATATTCAGCTTGCTTGCCAAACAAAGAGCCGTGTAGTTTTTCTGCTTTACTTAAATAATCAGTTAACGCTTGGATACTGGGTTGCAGAAAACCACCGTCTTTTGCTTTTACAACAGGCTTTTCAAAGGGTACTTGCAAGCGCTGTCCTTTACGCACCAATATTTTCGCAAAATCCCAAGGCGATGCGCCTGACATGGTGGTTTGTCTCGCACTTGGCACCGCTACAAATAAAGCTTTGGTAAATGCGTCAATCGCATCCGGTAAACTTTGTCCGGCTAATGAGTCATAAAGCTGGCCTACATTTAAGCTGATATATCGATAGTAAGTTGCCGAGTTAAACTCTAGGCTCCCCATGTGTCCTGCACCTTGTTCAGTTTGCAAGTCATCAACGGCTGTGAAAAATTCTACTTCAGAACTGGATTTGTGGGTCGAAATGGCATGCGCGAAAGAGCAAGATGCTTCCACATTCAATTCTGCGGCCTGAGCAACCATGCGTCCGAACAGGACAATATCCAGCGCATCTACTGCTTGAGAAACAGAACCAATCAACGCCGCCATTTCTTTGGCTTGTTTTTTAGCGTCTTTTTGCGTGATAACATGATCGGGATTAAATTCTTGTTTTAAAAATGCTTCGGAAAGAATGTCGATTTCTTTTGGGCTTAAGAATAATAGCGTATCGGTTTTATCATTGCCGGCATCAGCGACTTCTTCAATTACCTCACCTTCCTTTGCTTTTTTAGGCTTTTTTTCCTCTTTTTTCTTGATGAAAATTTGTTCGATTTTATCGCCGCATGCTTTTGCTTGCTCTTCCGTTGCGCCCTTGATGCGGCAAACTTTAGCAATCATTTCAGAGATTAATTTAGTTCTATCGCCGTGAATAACGTCTAATTTATTCATCTCCAAACGTACTTGCCGTTTCCAGCACTGTGAACTGACACGGGCACGCGGCACGCCGCCAACAATCGCTGATTTCGGGCTGCCAACATCATCTCGGTTTAAGCAGCTTACCGGAAACGATTGCAGGATATGAAACTCAATAATTTTACCTTGAAACGGGTTGTTCATAATTTATCCATGATTAAGTTAAGCAAAAACACCCTTATGGGCATGAGGAAAATAAAATGTACGAAAGAACTACCTACGACTCTCATGTATAAAACCGACAATTTCATCAGCCGTTAAATCAAGAGAGACACTTTGTATATCAAGTGGTGATTTTTTTTCGATTACCGGAGTCAACATAAAAACTTGACCATCTTCACCCTTGATTTGAACACCCCCCTCTAAAACAGCTTGTTCAAAAACAAAGCTAAGATTTTGTTTGGCTTCAGAAAAATTATAAGCATGCATGTTAATCACTCAAAAATAGTAATGCCGACTGCTTTAGCGGCTTGAATTAACCCGGTATCTAACGTTAGCAACGGCGTTTTTGTTTGCAAAGCACATTGAATCAAATAAGCGTCATAAGCATAAATCTTTAACTGTTCAACTAGAACAATTGTTTTAGCCAGATTTATATCAACAAGTTCAAGGGGAATTTGTTGATACAAGGCAATACATGATTGTGCCTGTAAGGCTGTGATGCGATTTCTTTTTATCATTGCCGAAAAAGCATTACCTATTTCCCAATGCACAGAAAGTGGTGCCAGCAGATTTGTGTCAACCGTTAGTTGCACAATTCTGCTCTTTTTAGGTTCATTGGTGATAACTGCAATCAATGCTGATGTGTCGATGGTTATGTTCATTAGGTTCTGACCTTAAAGCGGTACAATTTGCAAAAGCCCACAACCAAAAGCGCGTCCGCGTCCAATGCCTTGCTGAAAACTTTGTACGAATTTAGTTTTATCAATAACCATTAAGCGTCCCTGCACGATTGCTTGTCCTTGGGTAATCGTTGGACCCTCTTTCTTTTTTTCAAATTGTTTGACAGAAACAGTCCCAATCTCAAGGTGCTCAGGACTCACTTCAAAACCCCACTGAGGCGCTTTGTTGATAAACCAATCGGCAATCTCTTCACGTTTTCGTAAGGCGATAATTTTCCCACTTACTTTCTTGCCTGTTTCATTACGTTCTAGTTTGTTACGTTTTGTTGGATTAACCACGACTTCAAACCGGTACTGCTGATAATCCAAAAAACTATCGGTAATTTTTTTAATCAACAATTCACCGTGATCTGGAATAGTCGGCTGACGATTGGATAATATTAAGATTTTTCGTCCGTTAAAATCCCCCCCCTTGTCAGCGTATAATATTCCACTGGAAATACTTTTTTGTTTGTCCTCATCGCTACGAATATCGTCAAAAAGATCATAAACAACCCGATGTAAGGAGTAAGCATCGGTGATTTTTAAAACTTTGACATCGGAGCGGCTTAAATGAAGAGCACTGGCAATCATACGCTTGCCTCGTCGATTGAATAATGGTGGTAAAAATCTTGCGCCCAGCGTGATTTAACCTGTTGGTTATCGGCATTAAACCAATATAAATCTTGTAATAACCTGGCATAATCCAGTTGAATCCCCGCTTTTGAATTAATCAAACTAAGTAATGGTCGCAATATCCGACAAGCCTCTTCAACAGAATCACAGGCTAATAAGCGGCGTAATTTAACTTTTGCCTGGTCGTTATTATTACCGTCTTCATAGCAATGGGCAATCGCTTCACCGATACGTATCGTGCCTTTATGTTCTGCCTTAGCTTTAGCTATTGCACAGGCTATGGTGGCGTAAGGCAAGCGTTCATTATCCTTGTCGATGTCGATAAATCGGGCGAGGTATTCCCAGCTTTGATATTCTGTGGCGGGATTATCTGCACGTTTTAAGGCTGCCGCCGCGCGATTATCTTTTTGTGTTAGATCAATGATAAATTGAACGAACTGTTCGCTCTTATTAGGTTTATTTATGTTGCTCATGCTTCAGCCTTAGGTTGTTGGGTCTCTTTTAAATATTTACTGAGATTTGGCATATTTTTAGCCCAAGCGTCGAGTTGCCGTGCAGTATCCTTTGGGCAGTAACTGTTATAAGCCTTGCTGGCAAATAGAGAAAAGTCTTTGCGTAACGCTTTAGTTTGATTAATATCTTTGCAGTTAATCACTAAATCCTGATATTTTCGTTCGCACAGTTGCCAAAAAAGATTGCTTGCCATTGCTGCTTGATTTTTACCTTCCACTTTTTGATCTTTGAAAAAGCTCATTGTTGCTCCGTAAACGATTTTGGCAAGTTGATCCAGTTCTGCCATTTCTTGTTTCAAGTGGCTATACCAAATTTTTCCCAAGTCAGCACAATTCATCAGGGTCAAAGATTCTACAAAATCATCCGACCCGGAAACATATTGTTCGCCCGCATTACTACTCACTCTTAAACCGCCCGACCACAAGCCAACTTTTGAAATTTGTGTTTCGGTTGCTCTTAATAACCCTTGGCGGACGTAATAACATTCAAAGCCGCCGCTGTTGGCTTCCATAAAGCCCAATAATGCTGTTAAAAAACGCCACGGTCTTCGTTCTGTGTCCACCCATAGCACTTTGCTGGTATTGCCGGAAAAATTCACGGCAACGCTAGGGTCAACCATGCCAAACTTATAGTCAAGATGGGTAATACCTTCGGAATAATGCAAGCCAATTTCATTAAACAAACAAAATCGTGATAAAGGTAATAATCGCCCCATTAAACTGTTTTGGAGATTTTTAGCTATTTCACAATCCTCACCCTCAGGCATTTTTTCCCATGGCACAACGCCTAAGCCATTGGTGTAAGGTAGGTCTTTTATTTGTTCATGTGTCAAAATATTTAGCCACAAGGTTTGTAATAATGATTCGCCTTGTAAAAAATTATGCAAAAAGCCCATAAATCCTAAGGCGGTACCTGGCTTGCCTGTAGAAGATTTTCCAGTAGCATTTGATTTGCCTGCATAACCGACTGACAGCACAGCCGAGTTATCGGTTTTTTTCCCCCCTAAACCAAAGCCCATCAGTTGGACGATTAATAGAGCTTTGTCGGCATCACTTAAAGCTGTTTCCATTTGTAGTGTGTTTAAAACTGTTGTGTTGCCGGTAGCAATTTCGGGTAAAACCGCACCAATGCTTTGTGTTGCGGCGGATGCAATGGTTGGCATCTGTAAAAATGGCTTTTCACCGTACAAATAAAAGCGGTCGTGCTTATTTTCTAAATAAACCAAACAGTTGGCCGCCAATCCTTCTGTCCCTAAGGCTTCCCAGTCATCATTATCATCCGGAGTTGAAGCCGCTTGTGCAATGGCAAGGAGTAGCTTGGTTAAGGCGATTTTCTGCACGGGATTTCCACCTAATGCACGGTAATTAGGCTCACTAAAAATTTGCTTTAAACTTACGCGGCCCACATCGGCAATGGGTATCCAAGGTGAATCAATCAAATTAAAACGTTCTTCTATCATCAAATCACCTTTGGTTTTTTTGAAACACCCCCACGGTTGTGGGGAAAATAAATAACTTTAGAGCTAATAAGCAAACTCCTAAGAAACACCCTCACGGTCGTGAGGAATGAGAGCTCACAGTTGTAAGTATATTGATATTTTATGATATATGCAAATTCCTAATTAATTTTATTTATTTTCCTAATATAAATTAATATCCATCCGGCCTCATTAACCTATTTTGCAGCTTGATAACCTATGATTTTATCATAGCTGAGTTGATAATTATCAGATGCTACGCCACCCATCAAATTTTTAACTTCATCACAATCATTAACAATGGCGATACGCAACAGGCTTTCGCCCTGCGATGGATCACCCAGATAAAAATATTCTCTAAGCCACGCTAATTCTTTAATAGACACCGCTTTCGGGGCAAAATGATCCGCGACTTGCAGGGAGTTTTTCAATAAAGTGGCCGCCAATTCACGCCATTGCGATTTATCTTTAAATTTTATGCCGCGCGGTAACAGAATTTTCTCGTTGTTGAGTAAGGTAATCTCTGTGCCTTTTTTATCGGCATTGTGTTGATAGTTACTCAATAGCAAAACTTGCACACTATCTTGCTCGCAGTAACGAGTGCTGGCTGTTTCAGGTAAAGTTATTCCTGCTGTTGATAAACCAAATTGTGCAAGTTGTTTTAATTCACGCCGCTTTTTTTCCAATTCAGCTTTATAAGCCTGCAACATGCCTGTTTCGTTTTGTTCGCTATAAGTTGTTTCAATCAATGTACGAATTTGATCGGGTAATACCACTTCCATCAACTTGTGCCAAACTGCTAAGCTGCGGCACAAGACGTAGGGGTTATAAACTTTTGCACTGTTACCAAATAATTTAATATTTTCAATCGCTGCATCCAGATCAGGCACTAACAGCCACGCCTCCCGTTTTGCTTGAGTGGGCCTAAAGCTTTTTTCATGTCGCCACAATCGACCTAAGCGTTGCAATAACATATCTGTAGGCGCAAAGCGGCTCACAAGAAAATCAGCATCAATATCCAGTGATTGTTCTAATACTTGTGTGCCGATTAAAATGCGACCTTTAGCTTGTCGTGCCGATGCGTTGTCTTTACCGTACAAGGTAACCCAATAATTTTCATTGTTTTCTCTATCGGTTTTTAAAAACCGAGAATGTAACAACCCACATTCAACGCCCATGTTACTGGCATAATTATTTAACAGTCGAAACCTCTGTTGTGCTTCGGCAACGGTGTTTTCAATCCACAAGACTTGTTGCCCTTGTTCGGCTCGTTTTAGAGCCTCATCAATTGCTTGGTCATCGGATTGACAACAATAAACCTCAACCTTGTTGGTTGGCAAAGGTGTAACGGTTAATTCTTGTAATTCAGCCTGATGAGATTTAACCGAAATAAGTGGATAACCTTGTTTGCTAACAGCTTGCGTTAACAATTTTTCGCGTCGTTCCTGGGTCAGCGTCGCACTTAAAATAATGACAGTACAGTGCAATTCACGCAGTTGTTTAACCAGTTCATCCAAAATCGTACCGGTATAAGCGTCGTAACTATGCACTTCATCAAGAATCACTACTTTACCCGCAAGCCCAAAGGTTCTCACAAATCCGTGTTTGACATTCATTACGGCCATTAACGCTTGATCAATGGTGCCCACCGCAAACGGAGCCAATACGCCGCGCTTACTGGCAGCAAACCATGAGCCATTTGGATTACCTTCAACACCCAATTCCGTTTGTTTTAGCCAGGCATTGCCATGCACTAACAAAGCTTTTTGATGCAAACTGTCGGTAGCAATAATTTTGTCTAAAAACTGATTCACCCGCTCATGGATTTTGTCAGACGTCAGTTGAGTCGGTAAGGCAAAATAAATGCCGGTCGCTTGTCCGTCACTCATGGCTTTGTAGGCGGCATAAAGTGCAGCTTCGGTTTTACCAAGCCCCATCGGTGCTTCTAAAATATAAACGCCTGCTTGAGTAGCATTAGTAAACAGTTTTTCTTGGCTTTCATGTGGTTGAAAGTTGAAAATATCAAAAAAGGTTAAATCGGTTTTGATTTTTGGACGTATAAATCCGGCGTTATCTAAAGCTTGTTTAATAAGGGGCTGCCAAGCATCTACCGGATTATCAAACAATGATGATGAGCCAATCCAATCAGCAACTGATGTTAGTCCTGCCAAAACGCGTGCCTGTTCTGGGCTTTTGATTAAGGGAAAATCACACTTTAATAAAGCTTTTAGTTGGGTAACTAATTCTTCACGGCGTTGTTGCCATAATTGACCACCAAATACTTCAGCTTCTGCATTATATGATAAACGCGGTGAATTGCCGTGATGTTGTCCTAAAATTTCAGGAATGTATTTGCCGGCCTTGAGTTTTTTTGCTGCTGCTTGACTGACCCCTGCATGACCGCTCCATCCAGTTGTGGGATGATTTTCCATGCTGGGGTCGATGATATTTTCTAATCCAGGCAGTGAATTCCATTTATACCCCTCAATACCGCGATAAATTTTTTCTTGAAAGGTAGGGCTGATTTTTCCAATATCATGACAAGCAGCAATTAGCTCAGAGCCTTTGGGAAATAAATCTTTGCGTAGCCATTCAGGCATTCTGGCTATAAGCTCTTTTGCCACTTCACCTACAATTTGACAATGATTTAAAACATGCCGCCCCGCTTGTTTTTCACCATAAGTTTTGGCCAAACAACTAGTTAATTGAGGTGCATTCATAGATATCCATTTCTATTGTGATATACATTGCATAATAAACCGTCATTATATTCTCGATCAGAAAGTTTCATGGGATGCCAGACGCTAGCTAAAATAAAGCAATAATCTTTTAATACATTTAAATTAAATCTAACCTAGTTAATACACTTTTGCAATATTTAAAATGGGAACAACGACAGCGGCTTACTTTACTGGAGGCGACGGTATTTTGGAGCGGACTGCGTCGTTGACTCAACACTTTGGCATCAGTCGGGTGCAGGCTTCCAAGGATTTTACGCTGCATCAAACTTTGTACCTCTTGTCCAGAAAATCCTACAGACGATTTTCAATCTTTCAAATTTTGGCTACTTTGGGAGGTGATTTTTTGAGAACTTACAAACAGATTGAACCAGCATACTTATAAAGTGTTGTACGAGAAACTTTATAGCGCTCAGCAACATTGGTGATATTGACCGACGGATCACGCATTAACGCCTTAATTTCTCGAATCTGCTTTTCATCTAGCGCCGGTTTTCTTCCGCCTTTCCTGCCTCTGGCTCTTGCGGCAGTCAGACCGGCATGGGTACGTTCGCGAATCAGGTTTCTTTCAAATTCAGCCAAGGCCGCAAAGATATGAAAAGTCAGTTTACCGTTGGCATTCGTGGTTTCAATCTTCTCTGTCAGGCTTTCAAAGCCAATGCCATCACGTTCAAGTTCAGTGACAATCCTCACCAGATCAGGCAGTGATCGCCCCAACTTGTCCAGTCGCCAAACCATCAAGGTATCCCCTGCCCTTAGGGCTTTACGGCATTGCTCAAGTTCAAGCCGTTAAGTATTTTTGCCAATGGCTTTTTCTTCGTAAATAACATCGCAGCCGGCCTTTTTTAAGGCATCGTTTTGGAGGTCCAAATGTTGATCATCAGTCGATACTCTGGCGTAACCAATTTTTTGATTCATGAACACTTTACTTGTTTTGATAGATTGACGACTATATTAACATTTTTACCCCTCTTTCACTATGTGACTTTTCAAAGTCAGTGTCAGCAGAAATAAGCTTTAACCCGCTTACCACCTCGACGGGCGACAACTAAAATGTCATAGTCAATGTCAGCCGCGATCAAAGTCGATGTCAGCACGTTGCAAATTGTCGAAGTCAGCGTCAGCACGGCGCAAAAATGGGTAAACAAACATTCGTGCGATTAGGGGTCATTTGGCAAAACAGATACCTGTAAAGCAATAAGAATAGGTTGTCGCGAAAATTAGGCGTTTTGCGACAACCAGGCAACCCCATTAAATTCAACGTTTTTTTGTGTCGCAAAAGTTATGGCGCGAAAGTGCATATATTCGATACACTTTTGCGACTCTATTCTTATGAGATCTTGTCACACACCTAATCTTGCTGCTGACATCGACTTTGACAATCCGCTGACACCGACTTAGAAAAGTGACACTACCTAAAAAGGGTGTTTTTTGGGTTGTTCATCAAACCTCCGTTTGTTGGACAGATTAACTAAATCACAATTTATCGGAGCCAATAGCGACGTAGGCTTTTTATATCCTTCTCGGCTTCAAACCAGTCATCCATTTCATGAACGGATTTAAAACCTCTTTTTTTGGCTCTGTAGTAAGCATTTACTGCAACCATTTCTCGAAATTCATCCAAGTCAATGCCGCCACCATAATTCTCTAATAACCCATATTTAGTTTTCATATCGCCTCCTTTGAAATCAAGGATAACCAGTTACCCAACTGCCTCGTCGGGTTTTACGTACTCTCCACTACGACTAAGCAAACCCGGCTGGATTCCATTCATCCATCATTTTCTGGCGTGCTGCATTGAGGCCCTCCGACATCAATGTTGCAAATTTCTTTAACAACTCGTAGCCGAACTTCGGTTCCTGCTCGCATCGTGCCAGTAAGGCGGCACCGTCAAATTGGAGCAATTCCGAGTCCTCTTCGGCCTTGGCTTGAAAATTCCATTTATAGGGTGATATCAGCCAAGACCACCCCAGAATCTGATCATTATCCAGCGGCTGGATCTCCAAGGTTGGCCCCATAATCGCCGGCATTTGCAAGGAAATTCGCCCATTGCGGACTACATAGAACCGGTCCGCTTTTTCGCCCTGTCGAAACAGGATCTGCCCCATTTTTATCTCGTACGTGCTCGAACATTCGCAGAGGAATTTTAAATCGTCAGCGTTGAACTCGGAGAAAAACTCGTGGGTCGATAGATACTCGGTAGTTGATGGATTACTCATGATTTACCTCCAAAAAGCATTGGTTACGCTGGCGCTGGATAGAAATCTTCAGGTGCAGGGTGGGTGTAAAAAAGCATCCAAAATATACCACTAATAACGATGGCTTTTCCAGTTAAATGCATCAGTAGGTTTTTTAAAATCAATAAGATATCAAGAACTGCTGGTAGATTGACCAATATTTGGTCAATCTGACTGTGTGTCAGAACCGGCATACTGTTGGGGCATATTACCGGCAGGGTTATCCACAGATTATGTGTATATCTATTCTTTATTACACCCCATTGGAATCATTCAGGCCTGGCCAGGCTTATCCTGTGAATAACCCATCGTTATGATCTGCAGGATAAAGTCGTTGATTAAAGTTTTCACATTATTTGCGCATTTGTTGCCAATTGTTTGCGCTTTTCCTCGTTAAAGTAAGCATCAAGAACAGGAGGCAATGTCGCCCTCTGCTATTTTTTGTTAAAACAGCTATTTTAAGGAGCTAACTTATGAAACACATCACCAAAATGGAGTTAATTAACCAAAAGAACGGTTTGTTCCACGACACCCATGGAGCCCTTGTCGTTCGTGGTCTGTAGAGAAAAAATCGATTCTAGGGCGCTCAGCAATATTTAATATAACATGTTGAATATAAATAATATTTCTTGTCCGGAAAAATTTATAGCTTTCATTTTTCACATTTAACCATATATTTCATATTGTTACGCGCATATTAAGTATTTTATACCAATTATAAAAACGGGGGATTTTTGACAAACTCTGAAATCTCAATTGGCTATTTACGCCTATCCATCAAAAAAGTGAAAAGTAATGTTTGGTGGCTTATGGCATCAATGCTGATGAGTGCAAAAAGTAAACTTTTTGCACTCCTATAATTCCATGCTTTTATCATTCTATATTAGTAAGGTAACTGCATATTTAAGTGTAAAAACTATTGCAAAAAACATAGTGCAAAATTAATACATTATTGACATGTCTGGCACGATCTAAAACTGAATTTGAAGCGCTAATTGATATTTTTAATTTTTAGCCCAACACATGAATTTTACAATTGATGCTATTCTCTTAATATTTAATAGCCTATAAAAAATATTATTACCTGTTTTGAAATCGATATTTCGTCTGTAAGCCGCTAATACCAAGGGCTCCAAGGGTGGCGTGGAACAAACCGTTCTTTTGGTTAATTAACCCCTATATGCCGCACTGCAATCCGCCAGTGCATCCGATTCCTGACATGGAGCAAGCAACGATGAAACGCAAGCAAGGCAGCGCCTTCATCACGACCAGAAAGGGCTTTTGTTATCTTACGGTAAAAGTCGGCAGAAGCAATTTCAACATCATGCGTATTCGCAACTACACGCTTGAGCCGCAGGACAAGCGTGACATGCGCCGGTTGTATCCCGACTATTTCTTTGACTGGAAGAAAATCAATCAGCAGCTTGCCGAAAAGAGGGAGGTATGCAGAGCCTACCGCTCCAAGCGTCAAGCGCCCCGGAATACTGGGCGCACCTCAGTCCCGTTCGTCATGGTGTCCTATGACCCAAGGACACGAACAGTCTACGCATCCGATGCAGGCAATTCATTAGCATTGCTTGACGCTGTTCTACAAATTGAACGCACCAATAAAAAATAGTCCCAACAACCAATGCAGTCGCCTTCTGAAAATGACAAGAGGCTTAGCTCAGAACGAACACTTTTGGGGGTTCTTCCACAGAACCCATATGAAATACCAATCTTTATACTCGAACTCAGGCAATATCTGCCGTAATTAAATCCAACGTTCTGCTTCAAAATTCATGTTTTGTGTAAAACCGGAAATGTGGTGAAAGGGTTTAAGATTGGATTTAGATCCTATAAAATATATTATAGGACGTAAAGCCGATGCGCAGAAAGACTTTAAAATGGCCCAAGGCACACGCTTTGGCTATGCAAAGCGGACACTGGAAATTAACTACATTGAGATTTTTGGTCGTCAGCTCACGGCCACTAGCTGCCGGTCGCGACTGGCAGCTTTATGGCAAGCAATTTAGCAACATGGAGTTTGGCTGTGTGCCATCAAAAGACAGTCGCCAGATTCCCGTTAACAGCTGGATAATTTCTAAAGCTGCCTTTCAGAGATCGCCAATGATGGACATCCACATACCCAAAGCAGACGGTGGCCTACAGACAATAATTGTTTGTTCACAATAACCAAGAAATAGCGGCTTTGGCTTACAGCCCCCATGTCTACCAGCAATTGGTAGCTCCTGCGCCTTTTACCCCAAGATAATCAAGAGTGAACGAGCCACACGTATCGGTAGCCTGGCTTCCCGCCCGCGCGGCTGTCCCGATAAATCCGGTCGTGCCACTAAAAAACGCAACACTCAAATTATAGTAATTCGAAGTGGCATCCGGCACAGCAATGGGGCCGGCGCTGGCATAACCAAGATTGGTCATCGAATTGGTGTAGGCATTATTTGTCGAGTAGTATTTCGCCTCGCGGCTGGCCAAATCAAGTAAGGCAGTTTTAGCCGAGGTGCGTCGGGCTTTTTGGACATAGCTTGTATAACTGGGAATAGCAATTGCGGCAAGGATACCGACAATCGCCACAGCAATCATTAGCTCAATGAGAGTAAAGCCATGCCGAGTCTTATGAGTTCGGATATTTTTCATTTGCTACTCCAGTTATCGCAACTCGATCCAGTTTAATCTTTTCCCAATGGGGATGCTTTGAAATGGTTGTACGAGCACACTACTATTCGATGTTTTGTTGAGGAGGTAAGTTGAGTTATTGTACGTGATCACGCTGGGTGTTCCCACCGCGCTAACAAACATGCCACTGACAGGTGAATTGTTGATGTTGCTAAAATTACCGCTGCTGTCGCTAAAGACGGATCCTCCCGTCAGAATGACACCGCCGTTCAACGGGTTGATAGCCATAGTCCAGCCACCGGGAGGCGTGGGCGGGTAGCAAGTCATTCCCTTTGTCTCCGCCGATGGGATCGTGGTGTTAACAGTGAACAGTTTATTTACAATGATTGGATTATAAAGCACTTCCTCGCCCAGGGAGGGTAGATCCAAGTAAAAACCGAAAGCGTTGTTGCTGCTATAACAAGTCGTTAAACCCTGCCAGCATACCGTAGTTCCGGAGAGTGTACGGTAGCCGGTGGTGCTGCTGGAGGTGAAGGTGTTGCCACTGCCACTGCCGTCGTAAGTTCCGGTCACGGTTTGCTGTTGCAGATTGCTGCGAGTGATTGATTGTGGAGCTGCCAGGTAAGCGTAGCGCTTCGTACTGGCTGCGTTCCAGGTTGTCATGTCCCAGTCCCAGACGCCATAGATGCTTTGCACGCCGTGGGTCGTGTTGTCCGGAAGCAAATCGGAGGCTTCCAAGTTCTTGCCTGTGCCGAACATTATGATTTCCCTGGCTAGCCCATTCTGCTCAGTTGTTTGTATTTGCACAGCGGTGGTAATGGGCTGCGCTATCCCGCTGGCGTTAGTAGCGGTAAAAAGAGGCTGAGCGGATGTTCCCCCGAATTTTGAAGCACCCCAAGTAGCGGGGTCGCTGCTGGTTACATCAAACCGCCAGACATTGCCAAAGAGATCCCCCGCATAAAGATAATCTATCATGTTGTCCCCATCCAGATCGGCAGAGTTTACGTAATTAATACCGTTCGGTAACTGACTGTTAGTTTGCAACTCATACACTGCCCAGGCTCCGGTGCTACTGTTAATGGTTGCTACGAACACAGCTGCATAACCGTTGGCGCTATTGTAGCCATTACCAAATATCACAGCCCAAGTGCCGTTATGCATGCGTCGGATGATTGGCGTGCCATAGGTCCAGCCGAGGTCATTTGCGCACGAGGTAATATTGCTGCATGTCAGATTAGTTGTGTTGAGCTCTTTTACGACCAGGCTAGCGGCATTGCTCTGCAAAAAGTTAGCAGGATTGGTAATGTCCAGCGCGTAGATCGCTTGCCCACCACCACCGAGCCCCCCCACCAGCCAAGTATGCCAGGCGCTAGTGTAATAGAGGTCGCCAGTCCCTGGTGAGGCGTTAACAAAAAAGTGGTGTGTATAGGCCGGATCGGTAAAGTTGTAGTTGCTCGCGAACGCCGTTGCGCCATTTTGCGCGATGCTGGTCAACACTACTCCCGGCATGTAAGCTAGCAATTCCAGGCCGTCATTAGTCGACGTATCATAAACCGTGCCGGTAGAGTCATACTTGCCTGACCTAAAACCATGCACCATACCGTCATTGCTGGCGACATAGGTCATGTTCATACGCGTCGCCCGAGCCGTCTTATAGGCCGTGTAGCTGTTTGTAGTGGCATTTTCCGGCATTGTTTGTGCCGGATACAGCAGGTCATACCAGGGTGCTGTGGTTGGGTAACTCGCAGCCGGTTTGCCCACAAATACCGGGTTGGAATCAATGATGTCGCCGAGAATTCCGGTGCGGGTACGAAAAGGCCCGGGGGATATATCCGCTTGTTCGTTGGTGCGTACACCAATCAAATAATCGAGCACATCACTACCGGTACAAGTGGTCGTGCCTGTAGCGCCACATTTATAGGAGCTGCTGGCAATGGCGGGATCGGTATTGAGCACGTTTACTTGGGCCGAATTCAGATTAGTCCAAGCAAACGGTATGCCTGTTGTGTCATTCCAGGTAAGAATGGCACGACTACTGGGGCTACTTGATGTTGGCACCGAATATGTCGTGCCTGTCGTTGTACAAATTCCTCCTGTTAGTTTGCAACCGGCATCCCAATTTGCCAGACTGGCCAGGCCGGTTATCTTTGCGGCCGTACCTGTACCCGTAATCACTAAGTTATAGGCTGCTAGCCCTCCCCACCAGTTGGCCGGATGATACTGAGCGACATAGACTTGGGTGCTAGTTTGCACTTGTCCGCCGGTAACGGTGTTATTGGCGGCAGAGTCGCTAGTTTGTGGCAGTTGTGACAGATTTAGATGCGTTGGACTGCTGCCGATAGTCATGCTGGCCGTTGAAGTATTGCTTGTGGTATCAGCGTCGTTAAAACCTGAAGCCCCAGCTATCGAGACCGTATCCGTGATGGTCGATCCTGCAGCGGCCTGACCCTTGAAGATAAACGTAACATTGCCCACAATGCCCAAAGAAAAGTTCACATTGGTGGGAGCTCCAGAGCCATTGGTGGCGGGACAGCTAGACCCTGCACTGGGAATACAAGACCAAAGGATGTTGGACAAGCCGCTGAATGTGGCAGTAAAAGTGGCATTGGTCGCGATAGTGGAACCCAGGTTGGTGACCATCACCTGAAAGGTTCCCATGCCTCCTGAAGCGGAAGGGGCGTTCTGGGTAATAGCTAGGTCTGGCAAACCCTCGGTAAAATAAGCGTCCTGAATCTCATGATAATTGCTGGAACCGCCTGTTGATGCGCCAAAGCCGAATTTAACCGTAGGTGGTAATGGATTCCAAATATCGCCCGTGGTGGTAGGGAGCTGAAACAAATCACCTTTAAAAATGCCGGTGTTAGTGTTGTTGTATGGAGCTGTGCTGTTTGCCGGTGGATTCACGGTTAGATAGGGCAAGCTTGTCTTATTGGCGTTTGCTGTATCCGTGATCGGGAATGCAATTCCAGGATAAGTCGCAGTAAGAAGCTGCGTATAGACACCGTTTTGAGCAGTTTGCCAGGATGTCTTAACGGTATACGAAGAGGCGTTACCCACTGTTGCAGGAGAAATATTGACCAGGACATTGCGGAAAAACTGGCTGGCTATTGGGCGGGTACTGGTTGAGGTTGTGTACCAGGTTGGCGTATTATTTGGGGTTGTTGTACTATTGGTGTCTGCCAACCAGTTGTAGCCGTTCTGACCGTTGCCAGGTCCACGCACGGCAATGGTACCGTAGGAATTACCAACCCCACCATGGTTGGTTTGTCCGTTTTCGCCAAAATTCGAGCAGCGGTCATTGTTATTTGCAAAATTGCCATAATCGTCGATACCCACGCCGACGACCGCATTGCTTAAGCCAGGCAATGTTGTCCCACCTGTCCAAGCTTTCAATTCAAACTTATTCGTAGATGGCGTCGTCCCATAAACATAAGTCTTGGGCGATGTACTGCTAGAACTTCCCCCGTAATTGTTTTGCTGGCAATAACCGAGCCCGCCGCCAAAAACGCCTTGTACAAAATTAGCAGGGGGTGTCGCTCCGTCGAACAGGTACAAACTGATGCCGTCAGCACCAGTCCCGCCCCAGGCGGTGTAGCTGAACTGCGCCTGAATCCCGAGCTGGGTGACATTGATAGGCAGGGTGTAATAGGCGTTGCCGGACTGGTTATTGGTATTGTCGGTCAGGCGTAGCCAACCCGAACCAGCTGCGTCGACGCCGGTTGCGGCGGTCAACGGTACTGTCGTGTTTTTTACGCCACTGCTGTATTCCTGCATGATCCAGCCAGGTGCACCGGTATCCCGGAAACATTGGGTCACCGGCGTGAAACCAGTCGCTAAAGCCGGAATTCCCGGCCAGCTGAGGCTGCTGGCAAACAGCGCCAGTAGCCAAATAAGGCGTATTTTATCGTTCGTAATTGTAGACATAATATGCCTCACCCTTATTGGAATTCAAATATACTCTGAACGACTGCGACAGAACCGCTATCACCGCCGTAACCGCGTGCGGTAATCTGGTACATATATTTCCCGGTATTCGGAGAGTTGCCCAGGTATTGGATATAAAACATCGGAATAGCGTAATAGCTGCCGACTCCGCCCGTGGTTGAAATTGACATATTAGGCGGGGTGTAACTGACGCCTGCCCCCCAAGGTAGCGTGGTAGGGGTCGTCAGGGCGTTACTGCAAACCATTGGGGTAGTGGTGATGGTCGTACAATTTGTGCCAGTGTAAGCATTGCCTTGATTAAGCCACCATTCGGCATAATTTAAGGCGGAATTAGCCGACTCGAAAGCTCTAATTTTCTCTCGATGATTACCCGTTATCAATTCTTGCAGTCCAAAACTTTTACTCATGGATATCGTCAGTATCGACAGCATAAGTAACATGAGCATACTTGAGACCAAGATGAATCCGCATTTTCTACGTTGACGGCGGCAGTGTAAAAATACAGTCACGCTGTTCATAATTGCCCCATTAAACCAATTACCTTGGTAAATGCCAGGGTGGCGGACTGACCTGGTTGGCCGACAGAATACAGTGGGTTGACAAAATTCAAAGTCACTCTGACGCTCATGACTTTGTTCCAGTTACTGACATTGGCAGCCGTCACATACTGCGAAGCAGAGCCGGTATTCAAAGTGTCCACACCGTAGAGCAATGTCATACTTGATACACCACTCACCAAGGTTTGCGGATCTTGACCATTGATCGAACACTGTAGGTTGTTATTGTTTATGGTGAAGGTACTGCTGACGAGGGTGAAGGAGGTGTTACCTGTGCAATTCATCGCGCCAATGGATCTTACTGCGATGCTGTCTATACTGTTGACTTGTCCGCCAAACACCGCCTGTCCTACCGTGAAACCAACCGACAAAGGAGTGGCTACAGTTTGCGCCGACAGCGCGGCAATTTGAGTTTGGTTCAGTGCATTGGGAAAGTAGCCTGCCGATCCAACGACGCTGCTGATGATGTGCATGGCTACGATCTGGTTATTTTGTAGTTGCGCCAATCCACTCTGCGCGGTAAAAGTTTGCCTGTTGGCGATAAATATAGTCGATAGCCCGGCCAACAAAAACAAGCCGATGCCTAGCGAAATCATGATCTCTACCAGGCCAAAACCTTGCTGAAAGGTATATCCATGTCGCTCAAGACTTCGGCGGCTGCTTTTACTCATGGCTGTACCACCAAGGTGTAGCTTTGGGTCACCGATGTACCGCTAGCCAAAGTCCCCGTTTCTGTACCAGAGACCTTGTTTAGCGCCAGATTGTTTTCCGTCCAAGAGACACTGATAACGCATGACACTGGTGTACCCGCAACAACGGAACATTTTACCAGACCGGTACCCGCCGGTAATAAATTGGCTAACGAAAGCCCCCATTGTTTAAGGTCATACCCGGCCATTTGAACGGGTATGCAGGCAGAGGATACACAGTCGTTGACCTGCCCATTGAGGGTGGAGTCGCTGATGGTAGTAGCGCTATAAATACCTCCATGACTGCCGGTAATGGTGAAGCCGTTGGTGCCGGACGGCACTGCGGTTGTTTGCCAAAAGCCGACATTGGCGTGCATCATGGACGCCAGCGCATCGGCTTCGATAGCCGCCAAGCCACGGTTTCGCGAAATGGAGGTGTTATTCAATGACAACGCCTGCATACCGGCGTTACCGAGCAGACCGATAGCAATAATCACCACGGCCACCAATACTTCGATCAGGCTGAAACCGAATTGCAGCGACGACTGACTTTTCAGGGGCATAGCGAATCGCCCCCTGCTACCATTTGCACATTCCCGACAATGGAGATACAAACCGTCTTCGAGGTAATTGAGCTGCTAAGGGGAGAGACGGTGATAGAACCTCTTATGGTAGAAAAGCCAAAATTATTGAAAGATACAGAAGACAAAACCGTCGCACTGGTGCTGGTCATGGTGTCGGTGGATGTCCACGGTTGCTGCACGCGCAATACAGAGTTCGCCACCGTATTCGTCGGCGAATTATTAGTGTACGTAACCCAACCTCCCGACCAAGAAGATAAACCGCTACATGTATAAGGAGCGCTACCGTGGGTGTCAGCGGCGCAAACACTAACCGGTAACCCCTGTTTAATGGCTTGGCTGCGTGCATACTGGAGGTCGCCAAGTAAGGCATTGCTTTCCGCTGCAATGTTGTTGGCTGTAATCATGCTTTGATAAGAGGGGATGCCAATGACCATGAGGATAACGATGATAGTCACCACTATCATCAGCTCAATTAAAGTGAATCCATTTGATTTAAAGGGCATTACAGACGAGTCGATCCTTGAGAATAGCCATTTATGAGGTGGCATCTTTGAAACTAGAACAGAGATTGAATTGTTATATCGAGTGCTACGGCCCATAATGCTACGTCCTACATTTCTCCTGTAAAACTAATAGGCTAACAGCGACAAATGCAGTTGCATTTGATCAATCCCCCGCTCTTGTTGAAGAGTCCAATAACCAAGTTTAAAAATAAAGCTGCTAACCTTTTCGCTAGATGATGCTCTTGCCATTCGACTCTGTCAATCAATAACGACTGCTATAAAGCATGATCAATTTGATTCGGACAACATGTAGTCTCAATGACTGCTTTTGATAGGTAGCTCAAGTTGAATTGTTTGAATCGACTGGCCGCTTTCCTTTGTTATATTTCCATTCGGAAATGTGCGGCGAATGATTCTTCTGGGTCGTTTGCAGCTCGTCACGACGGTCCGGTTTAGGGAAGCGTAAAATCATAGCCCACCGGCAGTTATGGGTCGTGAGCTGACGGCGATAATGCTTAAAGTTTGATGATTGCCAACGGCTGCTTTTATTTGGAATTTGAAACGCCCATCAAGCTAATTTTTGCTTTAAGTCTTGTTCCGGGTTTGAAGGTGACCACACGTCGGGCAGAGATCGGTATCTCTTCGCCGGTTTTCGGATTCCTGCCGGGACGGGCAACTTTATCGCGAAGTTCGAATTTACCGAAGCCGGATATTTTGACGGATTCGGCGTGTTCCAAGGTCGCTTTAATTTCCTCAAAAAACAACTCGACCAGGTCTTTTGCAATGGGTTTGCTTAAACCCAATTCATCGAGCAGTTGTGCAGCGAAATCTGCTTTCGTTAGTGCCATGCTTCCTCCCTTTTTTTTCATTACTATAGCTGACTATGTTGTTGCTATTTGTGATTCGTTCTCAAGGCCAGGAGGTCTGTCATTTCAAGTCTCTTGGCGCAAAGTCGATAATTGGATGCCCACCAGCCCCTGATCACAATCTACATAGGTGCTGTTAGCATAATAGCCCCAAAACTCAGTGATACCTTTATCGTACTGGTAGCGTAGGTAAAATCTTCCAGCCTCACTTTCTTTAATGCCTCGATTCGAATCAATACGAATGAGCTTTGCGTTCGGATAGGCAGCTTGGAACTTTGGATTAGATTTTAATGTGTGATCAAGACTTTTAAAAGTAACAACTTCATCGGGAAACAAATCTTGGTTCAGACTGGTTCCGTCTTCAGCGATGACCTGGATGTCGATCTTGTCTTGTCCATTAAGAAGTTGGCTTTTCATCGTTTGTTTTGTTTAGTGTTTGGGGGCCCGAAAGCCAGCTGCTTGAGCAGCTTCTGGCGTAGGAAAACAATTCTTGGCATGGGTTCGATCATAGTTAGGGCCGCCCTGCTCATGATAAATGCCGTTCTTTGAAACCTTTATAGGTGAAGATAACGGGCAATTTCCGGTATTATCGGGTTGATCAACAGGAGAGCCTGGCTGGGTTGCAGTTGCTAATGGCTGTTTAACAGCGGTGGTTTCAGATGCGTTAATCGGATTTTGCGGGTTAACAGACGGTGAAATCTCTGCGGGTTTTTCAGTGATGGTAGAACTTGTTGTGGCAGGTGTTTCTGTTCCTCCAGGAAGAGGGCCTATGTGTTTCTGGTAAGCCGCGACCCAATCTTGAGCAACTTCCAGTTGGGCTTGTTCAACTGGAAGTTGCCCCGAGCAAATAAGCTCATGAAGTTTATTTTCCAGTTCATCTTTAACATGCGCGTTTAGGGGTTGCGTGATATAAGACTGGGGCCAGAGATTACGAATCGAATTTGAGCCGCCCAGCTCAAGACTAATGAGATGGTCAATCTCATATTCTTTTGGCTTCCTGCTGGTGATCCCGTAATTACGATAAGCCTGCTCTTTAATCGCTTGGGGAACATTTCGGACGGTTTTCGTATAGCCTTTAACACAAATAACGCTGGCATCAGTTGTTAATACGTCTCCGGGGGTTTTCTGTGCATCAGGAACAAGTGGCGAGTCAGCAAAACAAGAGAACGTGACGAAAAGACCGGCCAGCAATAACCCTACTGCTGATCTTGCAGGAGTTATGAAAAAGCGATTTAGCATGAGTATATTCCTTTCGATTGTATGAGCATAAATTAATACAAGCTTATCAGTTAGTTGATTATTGTGGGTGATTCCTGAGTAATTATCGTGAAACCAGCGGGCTATTTTTACTTTCCCAATCATCTTGCTTCAATTTAGTCCACAATGCTTTAATTATCACGGTTGACGCATCATCAGGATTATCTGATCCGCAGTCACGGAGCAGTTGCTTGCTATCAGTATCATGTAATCCAAAACCATTACGAATGGATAATCCAAGTCCAAAATGGAGATCAATGAGTTCATCTTCCTTCAAAATTGAAAGTAGCATTTTGTGCCTATCTTCCAAAATTGAAATTAACAACTCGACAGCCCCATCAACTGTTTTTGGATGCAGTGTATTTTTTAAAATAATATCTGACCAATTTTTACACATTTAACTATTCTCCAGAATTTGTCTATTAGGGGTGAATTTAAGTAAACGACAAAATTGTTTGGGTGCTAATAAATGAGTTTGAAGTCCTGTGGTACGAAAACGTACGCCAAGGAATCCGAGTGTTATTCAAAGCACCATTATTACTAGATTTAATGTCTACAATATTACAAGTTTATAGACATGTGAATTGCACTAAAAAACCATGTTTACTAAATCGTTTTGCATCACATTAATAGACAGCTTTAAATTTTTTTTGGCTATATGAGCTAATAATTTTGGCTTAGCGTACATTTTCGTACTACTGGACGTCAATCCCCTATGCCCAAGCCATGCTGCACTTAATCTGCTCTCGATTGGCATCAAGACCATCTACAAAGATTGTGCCTACCGTGCGGCTATTTTTGTCGATGGTTTCTTTTTCTATCCGCCGTATATTATTGTTGAAAACCATGTCGAACAAGGATTGCTTGGATCGTTAACCGAAAGTCTGGTCGCTCTTAGGCGCATCAAAGCCAGCCTGATTTTGACTTGTTGATTGTCCGCCATTAACAGGGTTACGGTATCCCCGTTATGAATACCGACCACACGGACTTCCAGGACTTCCAGGACTTCCAGGACTTCCAGGATTTTCGTAGCTCCCGGCAAGCTGGCGTAAAGGAATAACAGAAGAGCAAAAAAAGCCGGATGGATACTTATTTTTATTCTTTTCATTTGTTCCTCATTAAACTAAGCTTTCAATTTCAAAAAGGCAGTATTGATCGCATTTTCTTACGGCCTATCCCCTGCCCTTTGTGATTTATGCGCTTTGTACTGCTGTGTTTCCCTTTTTTTCGCGGGCGCGAAAATATTTTTTTTAAACCGCTTGCCTATTTCGGCTAGCGCCTGAAGATTCACGGCTTGTTTTGGAATGTCAGCAATCGCGTCCCACACGCTGCTAAAAGTTTTGTTATTAATTATTTCCATTATTTTGTCTCAGTTTTCCCATGCAGCATATATAAGGTTAGGATAATCGTTTTTACCCAAACTGCCATTGTAACGGGCTAACGCTCGATGGATGTTACCGTGCTCTTTATCCAGATAGCTTCTTAAAATCGCACAGCCTAAGCGCAGATTTGTTCGCAAGTTAAACAAGTCTGATGAGGTTTCTCCCACTATGTTTGCCCAAAAAGGCATGACCTGCATAAAGCCTCGCGCACCCGCTGAGGATATGGCGTATTTCCTAAAGTTGCTCTCGCCCCGGATAACGGCCAGCACCAAATCTGGTTCTAATCCAGTTCGTTTGGCCTCGTAATAAATGGTTTTCAGCAGATTATGGCGTAAACGGTCATTGTGTAACCGTTCTGATAATGCTTTGTTATGTGCCATGAGTCCTACAATCACCTGCTCTGATTTATTTAGCCAATGGCTTTCCGTTGCATCTATTGCCCCGTTTTGCAGGGCGGTATCCGCCAAGTTGTTATCCAACGACGTTATTTGTAGCTTGATAACGCTTTCGGGGGTTTCTGTTGCTTGCGAGGTTTGTGCCAGTAGTAAAAATAAAATGCCTGTCAGAGTTTTCATGGTTGCGGAATTTGATTGATTTTTATGTCTTGGTTTATGGTCAGGGTATCAGGTGTTTGGCACTGGTTCTTATGGTCGATATAGAGGGTTTCATTGATGATCTGGTATTCGCGCGTTTCATTTTTTGCAAAAGTCACCTTATAGTTGTTGTCCCAATAACAGCGTATTTGCGAATACCGCTGCGCGGATACCTCAAGATCGGTTCCGTTGCCTTGAATACTGACGTTGTGTAACTCCACAGGTTCTACCGCTGGCTGGCCGCTGTACCAGGATTCGCGCAATAACCGTTTCCATGCTTGACCGCTAAAAGTAGTTTCTTTGGTCGCCCTATCAAGCGTTGTTACAGTGACTTTAATAGTGGCATCGTCACTGTATAGCTTTAGTAAGTTGATGTTGCGTGTATTGGTGTAGTTAAGATAGGCCGTAAGAAAATGTTTTGCGTTGAGAACTAATTGCTTGTCCAATTCAGTAGCGTTTGCCATCTGCGAACATAATAAAAGCAAACAAGCTACTTTGCTTACGGCGTGGTTCATCGGGTCATTACCCTATCTGGCTGTTGAGGTTCTTTAACGATTTCAGGCGGCTTATGGTCATTGATTATGCTATTGGCGTCTATAGTCGCGTGTTTGCCTTGTTCAAGTATTTCCGGTGTCTTTATGTGCTTACCTTTTTCTATGGCTGCGGCTAACCCTTCCCTGATAAGATAAACCATGGTATCCACTTCATCTTGAGACCGTAAAGCCCCGGTTTCTTTAGCTTGCTGGGCTATTTTTTCACCCAGTTTTGATACAGCGATTGCAGCCGCCAGTTGTGGTATTTGTTCAATGACTTTACGCTCTATTTCGTTGCCTACGCGTAAAGCATCTGCTTGTTCTTGCAACATATCTTGATAGCTGGCCTTTTCGACCTGCCAGGTGTTTTTCTTTACTGTCTTTTTGTCCTCATTAATATTACCGTGATCGTCCAGAACCGTGGTGGGTATGTCGACGCTTTGCTGGCCTGTGTTGCTGAGGATTACAGTGTCACCGACCTGCGGTTTAGACTGGGAATTTTCAAAAGCCCGTTTAAGGTCTGCACCCCAACGAGTTACTTCCTTGCCCTCTATAGTCAGCTTAACGAAGTAGGATTGACCTTGATTAGGGTCGTGCTTATAGTGGTCTGCACCATGTGCTAACAAAACCCCACGCATGACACCGTCTGGTTGTTTGTGGTTGTTGCCTACTTCCTTACGCGCATCATGTAGCGTCATGGCATGACGCACTTCTGCCATTTGAAACTCAGTGGGTTTATACCCTGATACTTCCATTCCTTTGAGTGATGCTTCATGCCATACCTGGTGTTTAAAGTTCTGGCTACCCGACACGCTAATGCTTTGCCATCCCCTTGTTTCTGCAATCGCTAAAGCATCACGAATGACGGTGTGGTTTTCTGTTTCTAATTTCAGCTTATTACCGCGATCTTCAAAGGCTACCGTTTTGTCGGGCAAGTAGTATTTATCCTCAATTTTTAGGTAACGGCCAGATACCGTTTCCGGTATATCTTGCGTATTACCCCGTTTCGCCTTTTTTTTATCGGTTTGGTCAAGTTCCGGGGCAGTATGAGGTTGGTTGTTGTCTTGTGCTGCGGCTTGTTTTTGTATTTCTTGGGATCTCTCGTTTAAGGCAATGCTGTTTTCTTGGGGGGCATTCGCACGGGAGTTTTCGGCCAGTTCTTTACTATTTTGATTTTGTGTTTGATTAGTCATTTTTTTGCTCCTAACTTTCAACAAAAGGGTTTAAGTAGCGTTGTACAGCAGCTTTTATTTCTTCAAATGTCATAGGCTGCGTGGTTGGTTTGATAATGCTATCCAGGTTTATTGAGAAATCCGTCAATGACAGGCCGTCCATGTTTTCTATTTCTTCTATCGTCATGCTCCTGTAATGCGGTTCGTCTTGAGTTTCTTGTTTGTGAACCGCCGCTATTTCATTGCTGATAAGTTGCAGGCGTTTGATTTTTGGGGGTGACAGTAAGCGTTTTTTGAAATGCTTATCTTTATAGTAAATTATTTTTTCGGCCATGATCGGGCGTATGCTCTCATAGATAATAATTTCCTTGTTGTCGCCTATTTCTTTGACTTCCTGGGGTAACAACAGCATTCGCCGCTGGTCGCTTTCTGTCGTGCTATTGCCTTTACTTGTTCCCCACATTGGCCGTGAACGGCTTTTGCCTTTAACAGTGGTAGAACCTAAATCATTTGATATTTCCTGGGCATCATTGAAGTCTTTGGGTGCAAACAAGATTCGGCCTGCCAGGGTTTTCATAATGGTGTCTGCCCCATCCCTGCCATACACGGATCGTAATTGTGATGGCGTTTGTATTACCAGCAGTACCCGCACGTTGTAACCCGGCAAGAAGCCGCAAGAAGTTTCTATAATCGGTATCCTGCCTAATGCGGTGAACTCATCCAGCATGAGTAACAATTGATGTTTCAGTAAGGGGTTATGCTCGGGTAGTTCTCGTGTTTGCAGTCCTATTGCCTGTTGAAAAAACAAGCTTAAAACCGGGCGTATCCGGTCGAGGTTATCAGGCGTTACGCCGACATAAATAGACATTGGCTTTTTACGCAGGTCGCTTAAATCAAAGTCAGTGCCTGATGTGGCCGCATCCAATAGTGGGTTTAGCCATAAGGACAATTTTGATGTGAATTCTTTGCGGATACCGGAAGCGGTTTGCGCGGCCAAGTCGATCACTTCAAAAATTGATGATACACACTGCCACGAAAGCGGATGACCGCTTTTTTTACGATCTTCTATAACTCGTTTCCAGTGCGCGACAAAACCTTCCCCGGTCGTGCCGCCGGACATGCCTTGTCTGAGCACTTCGCCTATGGTTCTTGTTGCGCCTTGGGTTTCAAAAAGGTATAGCGTTATACCCAAAAATAGCGTCCTTGAACTATTTACCCAAAATGAATCCTTGCCTGTTTCAGATAAGTACAGCATTTCGGCAATCCGCTGAATATCATTAATGCGGATGTTGGCGTCGTCAGACACATAAAAAAGCGGGTTCCAGCGTGCGGTTTCGCCCGTTTCAGATAGCGGATCAAACAGGTAGACTTGCTGTCCGTGTTTTTGCCGGAATCCTGCGGTAATCCCCCAGTTTTCCCGCTTTATATCCACCACGATAACAGAGCCGGGGAAATTAAGCAGATTGGGTATGACCACACCGACACCCTTGCCCGATCTGGGCGGTGCGGATAGGATTACACCCTGTTGTCCGGGCATGGACAAATATTTGCCGTTTAACTGCCCAAGTAGGATGCCGTCACCGTCTAACAATCCGCGTTTTTTGATCTCTAATGAAGTGGCGAATTTTGCATCACCATGTAATGTTCGGCTACGCGGGATCAGTGGCAAAAGAGCGAAGATGAGTATAATGCCAAAGCCTGATGCAGAACTGCCGATCAGACTTTTACGCAATGCCGGATTGTGGCCGTAATAATAGCCATATTTGAGTATGGTTAGGGGGGTCGTCTGTCTTGGGTTTTGATGGTTAACAAATAAGAAAAAGTAGCCGGACAAGTAAAGTCCGGCTATAAGGGCTAGCAGCGTCACTACAGCAATTTTACCTACCTTGTTCATTAGCCATCGACCGCTTTAAGTCAGGCCTGTACCAGACTTCCTTAACAAACCGGATAGAACCTTCAAAATCGAATTGCAGCACAATATCGATGGTCTGATAAAGTAAAGACCGGATTTCTTCCGATTTAAGGGCTTGCCCCGCCTCCGACTGCCGGATAAGCAGGAGCATTTGCGCCAGTGCCAATTCCGCCGTATGTCCGTGTACGCTGGTGATTGAGCCGGGGTGTGAGGCTACAGCACGTAAATAATCAAACGCTTCATCACCACGTAATTCGGCTAAAAATATGCGGTCTGGTCGCATCCGTAAACACGACTCCAACAACATTTTCGGGGTGACATTGGCTAACCCTTGCGTTCCTTTTGAATAGAACAGGCGTACATGGTTGGGGTGGTTGTTTAGGATCAGTTCTTTTGCGTCCTCGATGATGATTATTCGCTCGTCGTTAGGAACTTCGAGAATCAGGGCTTTGGTCGCAGTCGTTTTACCGCTGCCTGTAACTCCTGACACCAGGATGTTTTTTCTGGACAAAACGGCCAGCTTGAGAAACTCTATATAATTGTGCTGATGCTTGAGTTCCAGTAATCGATGTTCTACGTCATCCAGTTCATTGCTTGCCTCTTTGCAACGGTCGAAAAGCCCGTTTGCAACCAGTTCATCCAGTGTCCAAACTTTACTTGATGGCCTACGAATGGTAATTGATATGTGTTCAGCAGCCGGTGGCAAAACGAATTGAATACGCTCCCCACTGGGCAGGTCGGCGGATAACAAGGGGGAGTTTTCATCAATGCCTTGATTCGTTCTGTTGGCAACTAAACTAGCCATATTCCTGCACCAGCTAACGCTGGCAAAAGAGAGTTTTTCGTGTGTCCAGCCACTATAGCGTTGTATAAAAGCCTCATGCGGCTTGTTGATACAAACTTCGGTTACTTGCTCATCATCCAGAATATACCTGAGTGGAGCCAGGAAGAAGTGCAAAGAGCTGATGCTTTCTACATTGTTTTCGGTTGAGTTTTCTGCTTTCATTGGATAACTGGATACCTATCGCTAAGCGCGTACACAGGGCGAAAATCAACATCACGGGCAAACAGTATTTGTACCCGCTCCCCTTGTGCCACCCGAATTGTTGGCGGGATGTTGATCGTATTCCGTAATACCTCAGTCATCACGCTGTTGGCTCCCTGCGGGTTATAGTTGATGCTGGTGCCGCCATTGGTTCCTGCTCCACTCGCGTAACTGGCTCCGGCTTGCGTGGCTCCATTAACTACGGAAATCAGGATAGCCGCACCGAATCTATCCCAGAAATGGGTATCCACTTCGCCCGTCACTCCCGATCTGCCCAAAGCGTCGGTTGCCGGGGAATCGAGTTGAGCGGTAACACCCGTTGGGGTTCTGGCTTCTGCCCAAAGCACAAATAAGCGGTTTTGACCTTGTTGTACTTGCGACCGGGTTTCTCCGGTAAGCGTTGTGCCACGCTCCAACATAACCGCTTTGCCATTTGCCCCATAAATATCAAACGCCAACACACACGTTACCAATCCAGGCAGTTGTGAGTCGATAGCGGTTTCCAGTGTGCAATCCCCCTTTGCCCCTTTTGGGATAAGATAGGTCATTGTTGGAAGTTTTTGTGCGCGGGCGGCCACTGTTTTAGTCGGTTTAAGAGTATCCCCCAGAGCAGTATTGCCGCCTGTTTGGGCATCGCTTCCTGTTGCCAAGCCAGGGTTTTGCAGTGTAGCTGTCGCTGTGACGTTGGTGCCGGACTTAGCAAATACAGGGCTGTTTAGCCGTCGTTCCTCCGCCAGTTGCTCAGGCGTTTTTGGCGGTGGGGCGTTGTTGTTGCCGGTGTTGTTAATGGTTGTTGTTGCTGTTGTGTCGGGAAGGACAGGGGGTGGTCCAAATATGTCGCCAACATTGACAGACTCTGAAGGTTTCTGTGAAGGTTGTTGTAGGGTACTTGGAAAAGGCACCGCGCCGAGCCTGGGTAGCAGGGTCGTATCCACCTGCATTTGTTGCTCTTGTTGTTTCTTTTTGGCTTCCTGAATCTGTTGCTGTTTGCTAACGACGTTGCCGTAGTACCAGAACAAAAAGCCGCCGCCAAGCAATGCAATAGTTGCAATTCCCAAAAAATTATTCATTTTAGATTGTAGGGATTGCCCCTTGGTGACATTGGGTATTCTGCGCTCTCCTGAGACTTCATCCTCATTTTGAGGGTCGGTGTGGTTATTCATCAATTTTCTCCAAATACTTGTTCATAAACTCATTGCCCCGGCGCTGCATATCATCAAGATTTTCTCTTAGTGCTTTTACTAATGCTTCCGCATCATTTAATGCATCCACCGGGTCGCGCTCCAGTGCAGAGCGCAGGGCGTCCTTAACCCAGTCTGACGCGGAAATATCGACATGAATTGCCTTGCATATTGGTGTCATTGGCTTGCCTCTTCGGTTTGTTTGGTTTCCCTGATAACATCCTGATTGACTGTGCCGGTTGTTGTGCGTTTGCCGCCGCCGGTAAACTGCCTGTTTTCAATGCAGCCAACCAGATCGCCACGTCGCAGAACGAAACGGCGGCCTATGCGGTGGATAACCACCTCGCCGGTTTCCGGGTCGATATGGAAATTGATTAACGCCTCAGTTTGATCGTCGTTTTCAACAAAGATCGCCGGGAATTCGGCATAGGCGCTGAACTTGATGTGCGTCTGCATACCGTCGTCGTAGGCTTCAACAGGCTTCATCGCGGGGCTTCCGCAATACCAGTAATCCCGGTTTTTTGCCGAATAACGCGTGGCGTTGAGTTTACGCTTTAGCTGTTCTTGAGCAGTCAGCGTTGCACGCTGTTTTGCTTCATCCTCAGGGTAAAGG